>Ga0268262_10001412_pt1 | contig 29721 bp, 22 predicted proteins | sample TergutNc150P3_FD_190354 | JGI IMG/M metagenome (GOLD analysis project Ga0268262, IMG submission 190354) | Nasutitermes corniger P3 segment gut microbial community from laboratory colony in Florida, USA - Nc150 P3 (SPAdes) (version 2) | ecosystem: Host-associated > Arthropoda: Insects >... | reverse complement strand
TTTCGTATTTAAGCATTATCTTTCTTAACGATATTAATGTAGCCATCAAGCAGGTTGAACTCAATAAAAAAATCCCAATGGCAATTATGCCCATTCGCATGGTTATTGTTTTTGGGATTTCGCTTTTGCTGCTTTGCCTAAAAAATGCAGAACTTCGCGAAAAAATTTCTTATGTCTGTTTTGATTATTTGTATGATAAAGCAAATTTTAGGCAGCGTATAATTTTTATTATACTTATTTGCTCTATGCTTGTTTTTAACTTCCTCGTTTCATATTCTAATTTTGGTTTTAAGGACAATGAAATTCTTCCAAAAAGGTTTAAACTATACAGCCATCATATGACCGATGCTTTGCTAAAAAGGCAACTGCATTTAAACCTTAAAGTTCCGCAAGCATTGCTCACGGCTGAAAGACCTTATGATGCAGTATATAGGGAAAGAAATGGTTTAATTGTATCTGGCTCCGTAGAAACAGATACCTTAGAAAATGCTATTTTAGGGGACCATACATATTACAAAGGCAAATATTACAGCTATTTTGGTATGCTTCCTGTAATCATTTTATTCGCTCCTTACAAATTGATAACGGGAAATTATTTGCCAAGTTCAATGGGGGCATTTTTATTTGCTTCCATGGCAACTGTATTGCTAATGCTGCTCTGGAAACAAATTGTGCAGAATTATCTCAAAAAAATCCCTTATTTTTTCTTCTTAATAGGTGGGGCAACCTTATATGCTTCCTCTTTAATAACCATCTCATTACTGAATAGTTCTTTCTATATAATACTGCAATATTCGGCATTGGTCTTTGTGATTCTAGGTATTATCATATTATTGCAAGCAAAGGAAAAACTATCTATTAAGTGCCTCATTATTTCCTCGCTTTCCTTTGCCCTTGCCGTTGCTTGCCGCCCTAGTGCTTTGTTTTGGAGTATTTTTATCCCTGTTTTGCTGTGGGATAAAAGGAAGGAAATAAATGTAAGCAAAGTATTTGCGATAATGATTCCATTTGTCATTGTAGGTTCAATTCTCGCGTGGTATAACTACGTACGCTTTGATTCTCCTTTTGAATTTGGCGTTAGTTATGTGATTGGCTATTATAATTATGGTATTTTAAACCAAACCAGCATAATTGGAAAAATTCATATCACTATAAGAGAAATCTTATTTACATTATTTAATCCGCCAAATTTAGATTTGACTTTTCCTTTTGTTAAGGGAAAAACGTCAAATTTATCTTTAGCTCAAATTTTATATATGTTGTATTTTCATAGAATGGTTGGTATTTTCTGTTTTCCTATTATGTGGTTTTTATTTTATGTTAGAAAAGTTGAAATTCTGAGAAATTTTATTCTAGCTGGAATTTTTATTTCATTGCTTAATATATTAATATGCGCATCAATGTATGTTCTGAAATTGCGTTATAATATGGATTTTTCTTGGATTATGACAATAGGTGCATTAATTTGTGCTTTTCAGTTGCAAGAGAAATATACGGCAATGAGGAAAGTTGTTTTAAAATCCTTCTATTCTTGTTGCGGGATTACTCTGTTGTTTATTTTCTTTTTTACAATAGGGGATATTCGAAACCCAAAGATATACTATTACCTAGCCAGAACATTTGGAGTTATAGGCAATGTGCCTAGATAACAATTTTCTATATTGGTTCACAATATGCGCCGTAAAGTTCGTTTTTCTTTAATATTATTAGCAATAGCAATTCCATTTGCCATTGTAGGTTCAATTCTAGTGTGGTTTATTTTTGGCAAAACCTACAGCGGTACTGTGGTGAGCCAAGCAGACGGAAAGCCAGTGGAAGGCGTTTTGGTTTTAGTGGATTATTCGGAGTTCTATACCCGTACTGATAAAAACGGTAATTTTACTATTAGCACACTTCGCAAAATCAACACAGACCTTACATCAATCATTTTTCGTCACGACAACTACCATCCAAAAGATACCAATATAACCAGCTCCGGTGCCAATATGCGCATTGAATTAAAACCAGACAAAAGAAGCTTTGTTTTTGACCAGTCAAAAGTGCGCGAATATCGCTTTACAATCGCTCCAGCCGATTCAACCTATTTGGATACTCAAGGGTGGCGGGAAAAATATGTGCAAGCTAATATGACTTATGAGGGTAAAGATTACGGAGCCGTAGGAATTCGCTATAAGGGGTCTGTGCTAAATTTATCGAGATTTTTTGATACCACCAATTGTACACGTGATACAACATCTTGGCCTAAAATATCTTATAAAGTAAAATTTACTGAGTACGATAAGGACAAGCGTTTTTACGGTATGAAGAAAATTAATTTACACAGTATGCGGGCTGACAAAACAAAAATGCACGAAATGCTCGCCTACGAATTGTATAGGGAGATGGGAATCAATGCTCCAAGAACATCGTACGCCAATGTATATGTCAACAATCGGCTTGTAGGGCTTTTTATGGCAGTAGAAGAAATTGACGGCAGGTTTACCAAATTGAGATTTCCCAATTATGGAGATGGAAATCTTTACAAGGAAGTGTGGCCCAGATCTACTGATGCAAAATATTACATAGACGGTCTCAAAACAAATAATGATTCAAAAGATAATCCGGGTGTGCAGAGGATGGTACAATATTATAATGCAATTCAGACTTCAAACGAACAGACCTTTGAGCAAAATGTTTCTCCTTATATGGATTTTAACTATTTTTTGCGTTATATGGCAGTGGATGTAGCCATTCACAGCTTTGATGGCATCAGGAAAATATGGCGGAACAGGGTTGACGGAGAGAAGAACCATAACTATTATTTTTACGAAGAAGAAAAAGCGAACGGGAAAATTTGGCTTGTTCCCTGGGATATGGACGAAACTTTTTGGGAAATAGAACCCTACTTTGAATCCTACTTTGAAACAGACAAAATACCGCAGTGGAACGAAACTCCTGCACACTGCGGAGGGTATAAATATCCAGGTTATGAGGATTTATTTATCATACCACCCAACTGCGACAAACTTTTTAAACTTATGTCTGCTGTTTTTTGGAACCGTTATGTGAAATTCGGAGAGCAATTTTTGAAAGACCAATTTGCAAGCCAGCGGTTAATTGACAAGATAAACACTCATGCACAGGTGATTTTGGAATCCGTAAAGCGTGACCCTGTTATCAATGATAATTCTTGGGCTGATGAAGTAAGCATATTTAAATCTTACATACCAGACCTTGCTACGAAATTTTCAAACCATATACATTCTATAAAATCTAAGTTCGATTACGGATATAGATATTTAAATCCTATGCAATTGAATGATTTTGAATATAAGACTGCTTCAAAGAATATGTATTGGATAAAGAAATCTTTTTCCGACAACAGTTCTGGTTACGTTACCCATAACACTACAAACCCGCTTTATAGCACAGCGGATGTGCGTTTCGATTTTACTTTCAGAGAAAGGAAGGATTCAATAGCATGGTTTGTTTATAGCAACTTTCAGCTGAAATTTGAACAACCCACTGATTTTTCTAACCTCAAGGAAATTCGCATAGCCTTGCGTAGCGACAAGGCAAGAACATTTAGAATAGATTTTGATGCTTTTGATGTGCAAAAAAAATATGGTGTAAATGGTCAATACGGCTGGGAAATTCAGGTAACCGCTCAAACGCAGACAGTTACTCTGAAAATTTCGGAAATTGCTTTCCCAGCTTGGGCCGCTAACCTTAGCCCAGACATTAAAGCTGAGATACTAAAATCGGTGAGATGGCTTCTGTTTACGTCTCTTCCACAGTACGATGATAACGGATTTTTGAAAATTGCCCCCGATACTGGTTATTTGCAGGTGGACAACATAGAATTCGTTTATTGATAAGGCTTAAAATTTCTATTTTATATCCAGTATGCGCCGTAAATTTCGTTTTCTTTTAATCCTAGCTCTGTTTATTTCGGTTTTTCTCGAAATAACGCTGTTTAACTACACGCACTATGCCACCTTATTCACAAGCGAGCATTTTAGCCTTGCATATTACAAACAAGAGCAGAGATTTGTCAGCAATGCAAATGAATATGAACCCTATAACTTCTCTGTGCGGGATTCTCTTTTATTGCCAGAATCACAACACGACTTGAAATTTAGAAATTTAAACACAGAAATTGCATCCGTCTATATAGATCCAATTTTTATTCAGGGAGATAAGCAGCGAGTGAGGGTCTATTGGGAAGACGAAGAATCTTCCGGACGCTCCATAGATGTGAGCATAATAAAGGACCTAAATTTCAGCAATTATGTAAGCATAGCCCCACGTGGGAAAGTTTCGTATTTAAGCATTATCTTTCTTAACGATATTAATGTAGCCATCAAGCAGGTTGAACTCAATAAAAAAATCCCTATGGCAATTATGCCCATTCGCATGGTTATTGTTTTTTGCATTTCGCTTTTGCTGCTTTGCCTATTAAATGCAGAGCTTCGCGAAAAAATTTCATACTTCTGTTTTGATTATATGTATGATAAGACCAGTTTTAGGCAGCGTATTGGTTTTGCTACGCTTATTTGCTCTATGCTTGTTTTTAATTTTATCATTTCTTATTCTCTTTATGGTTTCAAGGACAATGAAACTATTCTAAAAAGATATAAAATGTACAGCCATCATATGACGGATGCTTTATTAAAAAGGCAACTGCATTTAGACCTTAAAGTTCCGCAAGCATTGCTCACGGCAGAAAGACCTTATGACGAAGCATATAGAAAACGAAATGGTTTGTTTAGATCCTCTAGCGTAGCAACAGATACCTTAGAAAATGCCATTTTAGGGGACTATACATATTACAAAGGCAAGTATTACAGCTATTTTGGGATGGTTCCTGTAATCATTTTATTCGCTCCTTACAAATTGATAACGGGAAATTATTTGCCGAATACAATGGGGGCATTTTTATTTGGTTCCATGGCAACTATCTTGCTGATGCTGCTCTGGAAACAAATTGCACAGAATTATCTCAAAAAAATCCCTTATTTTTTCTTCTTAATAGGCGGGGTAACATTATATTTTTCTTCTTTTATACCTATCGGTTCAACAAGACCGTTGTTTCATATAATACCGCAATATTCGGCATTGGTCTTTGTGATTCTAGGTATTATCATATTATTGCAAGCAAAGGAAAAGCTATCTATTAAGTGCCTCATTATTTCCTCGCTTTCCTTTGCCTTTGCCATTGCTTGCCGCCCCAGTGCTTTGTTTTGGAGTATTTTTATCCCTGTTTTGCTGTGGGATAAAAGGAAGGAAATAAATGTAAGCAAAGTATTTGCGATAATAATTCCATTTGTCATTGTAGGCTCAATTCTCGCATGGTATAACTATGCTCGCTTTGGTTCTCCTTTTGAATTTGGCGTTAATTATGTGATGCAAGGAGGAAACCACCTGATATTTAGTAAAATAAGCATCATTCAAAAAATTCCTTCTTATATAGAAGTGTTTTTATTTATGTTATTTAACCCGCCGAATTTAGATTTAACATTTCCTTTTATTACGGACAAAAAACCAAATCTACCTTGGCCTTTCTCATATCCAACATTTGGTATTTTCTGTTTTCCCATTATGTGGTTTTTATTTTATGTTAAAAAAAATGAAATTCTGAGAAATTTTATTTTTGCAGGAATTTTTATTTCATTGCTTAATATAGCTTTGCTTGCAATTATCGGCATAGATTGGCGTTATAATATAGATTTTTCTTGGATTTTGGCGATAGGCGCATTAATTTGCGCTTTTCAATTGCAGGAAAAGGAAATGGCAATGAGGAAAATTGTTTTAAAATCCTTCTATTTTTGTTCAGGAATTACTCTATTGCTCGCTTTCTTTTTTACAATATCTTCTAGAATATATGGCTTTGGTCCAAATGGTGCTTTTTTAGACCCAAAAATACAATATTACCTAACCAGAACATTTGGAGTGATAAGCAATGTGCCAAATTTCTAACATAACTTGCCCTATATGCAACGAACCTATGCATAAAATAGGAGATACTTACTTCTTGTGTAAATCTTGCAAATATATGTATTCAAGTGATCAATATGGGAGCGGAGCGGAAGCTCAGGCATTGGAGGCACTACAAAAGAAAAACTTTAAATTTATATGCAACATAATCAAAGAAAAATTCCCATCAGCGAAAACTATTTTAGAAGTCGGTTGTTCCAGAGGATTTTTTCTGAAAATTGCCAGAGATGAAGGATTTTCAGTAACCGGAATAGAGCCATCTGAGCATGCTGAAGAAGCTCAGTTTCATAGATTAGATGTCATAAAAGATTTTTTTCCTCAAAAAAAGAGCCATTCACATAAAAAATACGACATAATTATATTTAACGATTCTTTTGAACATATTCCTAATCTTCAAGAAATACTACAAAGCGTGAAAATTCATTTAACAGATGGGGGTTACGTGATAATCAATATACCTACCAGTGATGGATTAATTATTAAAACCGCGTCTATTTTATATAAACTTGGAATAAAGGCTCCATATTACCGCATGTGGCAAAAAGAGTTCCCTTCTCCACACGTACATTATTTCAATTTGCGAAATTTAAAGAAACTCTTAGAAAATAATGGTTTTACAATGCGTTATAGTTCACCTATTCCATATTTTACCATTCAAGGTTTATGGAAACGCATTTCGTGCAAATCATCATTTATTATTTCGATTTTTACGTGGTTATTTTTGGTATTATTATATCCATTGCTGTCTATTAGGAAAGAAGCTTTTATAGCTTGTTTTTCTATAAAAAAGAATTAAATGAGGCTTAAAAGATGAAACTCAACGAAGAATTATCTAAAGGTAATATCAATAACTTTTTAAGGGTTATAAGCAATTTTATAAGCAAACTTATTCCAGAATCCAGTAGATTATACAAAAAAATGGCTTTCCTTGGTTTAAAATTAACCGAAAAAAAACGTTTGTCAAAACGAAAGCAATTTCGTTTTGATGTTCCAATTACAGACCATTGTAATTTAAATTGCAAATGCTGTTGGGTTTTTTCGCCTGTTGCGGAAAAAACTTTCTTGAATGTAAAACAATATATATCTGATTTGCATAAGTTGTCTGAAATAACTAATGGAGAAGTATCTGATATTGCCCTTGCAGGTGGTGAGCCATTGTTGCATCCAGAGCTAATTGAGATTATGGATGCTACGCGAAAATACTTCACAAATATAGAAATATTTATTATTACAAACGGTACCATTTTGAAAAAACAATCTGATGAATTTTGGAGTGCTTGCAGAAGAAACAAAATCAAAGTGTCAATAACGCGCTATCCTATTAAACTTGATTTTAAATTCCTAAAAAGTAAAGCGGAAAAAGAAGCTGTGAAATTAGAATACTGGGGTGGGGAAAGCGAACCTATAAAGAGCATGTGGAAACTTCCCTTTGATTTAAACGGCACGCAAGATTTGGAACATAGTTGGAAATACTGCAAGGAGGCAAATTTTTGTATGCGCCTTGCGAATGGGAAAATATACCCTTGCGGTCAAGTTTATTCAGTGGGGCACTTTAACAAATACTTTAACACTAATATGGTGGTTTCTGAAAAAGATGTATTGGAACTGGATAATATTCGTAATTTAGATGAAATTTTAACTTTTGCATCCACGCCGCCACCATTTTGCAAATATTGTAAAAAGAAAGACATAACCTTTGGATTAAAGTGGGGAATTTCTAAAAAAGAGATTTCAGAGTGGGTGTAAAAACGGCAAAATTGACGGAAAAACGACGTTTTCCGTCTTTTCCTACTAATCTAAAAATTTTTAAACTTTTATTAGGCAATAGCGATTTCTATAATTTCGCAAGCCCAAAAATCGTATTTTTGCAATATCTAGGCATTTATCGGCTGTATAGGCTGCAAAGCCGTTGATTTAGAAGCAAAACGAGGCTTGCAAGATTAAAAAATGAATAAAACAGGACTTTTCAGTGTACGAAAAATACATGAAATTTGTATATTTAGTGTCGTGAGGGTGTCGTGTAAAATAGGGGGTTTTTTATGGCTACTATAGATGCCAGATTTGGGCAGATAAAGGATAGGACTGTGGGCTACAAGCCTATGCACTATTGCGTTGGGGATAAATCTAAAAAATACTTGCAGGCTTGCCTCAAAGCACACGAAACTATTATGGACGTGCTTACACCTCAGGCTCGTGAAAGCATTACGCCAAGAGAAGCTAAATCAGCCGTGCTTGCATACGTGGCTATGGACGATGCGGGAAAGAAAGAACTCATCAAGAAAATCGCCCTGTCCGGCTATGGCTTGAAGAACGAAACGAAGTCCATAACGCTTGAAGAGCTTGCTAACGCATGGTACGAACAAAGAGTGGCGCAGGGAGCAACGGAAACAAACAAGAGAATTGCAATGCAGCTAAAACAAGTTTTCTTGGACTTTTTTGATCAGACAGGAATGAAAGATGTGTCAGATTTAAAACCAGACACCGCTCATAAGTTTTTGGCCTGGCGTAGCAAAATGAATTACGGCAATCATAGTGGGCAGACAACAAGCGCAAGCGTTCTTAGACATAATTTACAGATACTCCGTCAGATGGCAAAAATAGCGGCTCGCAACGGATGGATTACAAACCAGAGCATTTGGGCCGATGTGAAGGTCAAGAGCATAGCGGGAGTCAATGCCAAAGTTGTTGAACCCCTGACCGTTGATTTGCAAAAAAGCCTTCTGGAGGAACTAAGGGGAATGAAGGCAGGGCTTCACGATTCGGTTCTTCTTTTGCTACTGACAGGCATGAGAGTCGGCGAGCTTGAAAATCTGTCCCCTGAAAGTTTGCGTAGCAATGCAATTGTTTTGCACGGTGAAGCTGTTGGCAACGCGAAGCCTTTAAGTGGCAAAAGTGCGTCTGCGGCAAGGACACTGCCTGTCTGTCCAAGCGTTGCAAAAATTTTTGAAAGGGGGTATATTTTTAACGCAGGAAAGGTAAGAAAGACGATTCAAAGCAGTTGGTTCAGGAAGAAATTCAATGGAATCCATGCGCATAGGTTAAGGCATTCATTCGCGGTTAACAAACTGCTTTCCAAAACAGCCGACCTGCAAATGGTGAGCTACCAGCTTGGGCATAGCGACATAAGCCTAACAGCTAACCTTTACGGAAAATTTGTCCCAGAGCATTTCAAGGCAGGGTTTGAGGAAGCGATAAAGGAGCGGAAGGAATTGGTTGAGTGGCTGGAGAATGAGTATTTTGGGTAAAAAAAATGCCAAAATAAAATGCGCTTAAATTTGACAAAATTTTGCAAAGGATAATTTACTGAAAACATAATACGCAAACGTAGGATTGTAAATTCATTACAAACGCAGTTAATTTTTTGTTTAATAGCATTATTATTTGTAGCTTGAGGTTTGTTCGCTATAACTAATTTCAGGCAAGGTGGTAATTTTTTTACTATTTTCTTACTGAAGTTATGATTAGAAGCCAATATATGATGTTTTATAGTGATTTTAGGAAGTTTCGAAAGCCTCCCATGGAGGGTTCTTTTTTCCCAAAAAACGGAGATGAAACAAATAGAATTTTATCATTTTTTACTTCAGATGTACATTTAGTAAATGACTTTTCGTATTTATTTAACGGAAATTTTAAAAATTGGTTAAAAGTAAAATGAAAGTTTTTATTGGAAGTTCAACAGAAGCAATACCTATAATGGAAAAAGTTGCTGAACTTTTAGAAGATATTGACTTTATCGTTAAGTGCTGGAAAGACAATGAATCTTTTATTTTAGGAAGAACTATATCAGAAAATTTAACTACTATATTAAATGAAGTTGATGCAGCAATATTTATTTATTCTGATGATGATAAAACATGGTATAAAGACAGAGTAATTGGTTCTCCGAGAGATAATGTATTATTTGAACACGGGTTTTTCGCTGGGAAATTGGGATTGAATAAATCAATAATTGTAAGATATAATGAACCAAGAATACCGTCTGATTTAGCAGGTATAATTTACGCTAAATACGAAGAAGCTAGGTTTAACACTTTAAGGAATAAACTTAAAGTATGGAAAAATGATATAGAAAAATCATCAGAATACAAAAAAAATGAGATTTCGCAGAAATCAAATCAAAAGTTTCAAATCAACGACGATGTAAATGAAAAAATAACATCAGAATCTATTGAACTTATTAATATTCCACAAGGTACATACTATAGAATAATTGACGATAGCGAAATTAGAATAAATAATCCATTATCTATTTCAAAAAAATTAATAACTCAATCCGTTTATCATTTAATCATTGGCAATAATCCGAGTTGTTTTAAAGGAGATTTTTTACCTGTAGAAAATATTTCATTTCGTGAAGCAATAATATTTTGTAATAAATTATCTGTAAAAGAAGGATATAATGAAGTATATACAATAACTGATGATATAATCCAATGGAATGAAAAAGCAAAAGGTTATAGATTACCTTTTGAATTAGAATGGGAGTATGCACTTGGCTATAACAATAGGGAAATACAAGAAAATTTGAATACGCTTGCTTGGTATTGCAATAACTCAGAGAATAGAACTCACGAAGTTGGATTGAAAAAAGGAAGTGTTTATGGACTTTTTGATTTATTAGGCAACGTATGGGAATGGTGTTTTGATAATTATAAAGATAATCCTCCTCAAACTCCAGTATTTGAATATGAAAATAGACTTCGAGTATTAAGAGGGGGTTCTTTTGCTGATTTTGATACTATGTTCTCAAAAGAAAATGCATTTAGGAAAAAACAAATTGCATCTGACAAAAATAAAACAATTGGTTTTAGGATAGTTCTACAAAATTAACAATTTAGAAAGGTTGGAAATTATGGCAAAAAAAGTTTTACTAATTACAATGGGTGGCACAATTGCAGGACAAGTAGCCACGACAAAGAAGGTCGAGGGGGAAGCGATAAAGGGGGCAGAAGAGTTTGCAACAATTCTTTCGAATGTTGGTTACTCTATTGAAAGAACAACAAAAATAGAGGTTAAAGTTTCGCATCATGAGGTTGCTAATATTGATAGTTCTAACCTGTTACCTACACAACATTGGCCTCAATTAACGAATGTTATTAAAGAACAATATGACAATTTCGATGCATTTATAATTACTCATGGTACAAACACTATGGGTTATACCGCAGCTGCGTTGTCATTTTCTTTAGCAAATTTGGATAAGCCTGTAATAATCACAGGTTCACAAGTGCCCTCAGGCGTACCAGGAAGTGACGCTATTATGAACTTGGAAAATGCTTTAAGAGTTTCTATAAGAAATGTAGAAGAAGAACAAGTTAAAGGTATTCTTGCTGTTTTTGGCAGTCATATTATTACGGGAACTAGAGTAAAGAAAGCTACCGAATTTGATTACGATGCTTTTCAATCATTTGGAACAGCATGTATCGGACGAATTGGAAGAATTATAGATATAAACAAAGAAGCTTTAAAGAAACATATCGGATATTTAGAAACTGGTAAACACAGACGTGCTAAAAATGCTAATGAATTAATTTGTGAAAATGAGTTTGATATGCGAATAGCATCTTTGACAGAATTTCCAGGTATGGACCAAAAAATCTTTGAAACTCTTGTCGAACAAAACGACATTAAAGGTTTTATTTTACGTGCTTTCGGAGCAGGAGATGCGAGTGAAAAACTTATTCCTGCATTGGAATATTTAAAGAATAAAGAAATACCGATAGTAATAACAACACAAGCCCCAAATGGGAATAGTAATTTTCAAGTCAACGAACCAGGGCAAAAAATAAAAGAAAGAGATTTAGCGATACCAGCATACGATATGAGTATCGAATCTCAGACAACAAAATTAGCTTGGTTGTTAGCAAAAAGGAGAAATAGAGAGATAACATATAAACAACTTTGTGCAGAGATGACTTTCGATATGCATGGAGAAGTAAATGTTAGGTGGGAATCGGAAATGTAGTATTGTTTCAGTAACAATTTAAGAGGTATATGATGGAAAAAATTGATTGGAAGTATGAAATAATTTCGACATTAGTGTTATTCATTGTTATAACATTAATCTTACCAGCGTTTAATGTTGAAAATAATGTAATTTGGCTTGCATCAATAATTGTAGGTATTGAAGCTTTAATGCTTGTTGGAATAAAGATTTATTTTTTAAAACAGAAAACAGATTTTAAAAATAGTATAAATGAACTAATTGATAATTATTCAGAAAGAGCAGGAAATACAATAAATCCTATGTTCAAAAAATTTTCAACGATGAAAGAGCCAAAATATAGTTATGCCAATAAAATTATTTCAGAAGCGGCACAACAAATTGAAAAAATAGCGGAAGGGTTTATTTATTTAAGTGAATCTGAATATTTTGAAGAGATTATTTCAGAAGTAGAAAGAATGTCGCGAAACGAAACTATACTGGCTGTTAATGCTTTTGATGCAAGAAGATTTATTTGCGATCCAAGAGAAGCTAACTACTTTAACAAAAACAAAGAAGCTATCCATAAACGAAATGTTATAATTGATAGAATCTTTATTTATGACAATATACAATCAGACATGGACATACGTAAAGAGAAACTCTCTGCTATAAAAAATAACTTTGATGCGGGGATTAATGTTTCTATTGTATATAAATCAGCTTTATTAGATTTGAAAAATGCAAATGAATTATTTGAAGATGCAGTGATGTTTGGGCATAATTCTCCTCGGTTGTATATTGATTATCAAGATAAAATTGATCAAACACGTGTTTCTTACGGGGAATTACGAATCAATACTTCTGATATAGAAAAGTTTAAGAAAAATTTTAATAAACTGAAAAATATGGCTATTTCATCACAAGATATGCTTAATTTATTGAAGGCGATATAACTATGAATAATAATGAATCTAACTTACCGAAAGATGTAAAAAGCAATATCAACTTTCTAAAATCAAAAAAAATTTGGTATATCCTTTCTGAAAATTCCAAAGTAGTTAGTTGCAAAGAGGCAGCAGCCAATCGTAATAGACTTGGTCATAAAGGCATTCCGATTTTTGATGAATTAAAATCAGAACTAGGTTTTTTTATAAATAAAGAAAACAAAAAACAAAAAATATTGGTTCATTGTAGAGGAAATCAAAAATTAGATAGACTCAAAATATCAGGGGTTCTAAATTCAGAATATCAACGTATTACTGATTCTAATGAAAAAAAGGGGTTAATTAATCCATTTGGCAAACAATTTAGAAATTTGCTTCAAATATTTGATATATCAACAACGAAAAGTTTTTACCCACCTTATACAATGATGACTAATGCAGGAGACTTTAAATACGCATTAGAATTTGAAGTTAACTCTTTGATCAATTCTTTTAAAAATACTAAAGTTGAGGATATTATCAGAGTTGATAATTATACCAATTATGTTAGACACAAAATTGGTATATTAACTGGAAACGGACCGGATTCTGGGATATTGCTTTGGAAAAAAATTAATGAAAGTGTAAAGCAAGAATTGTGTTCTCGGCTTCTACATTCTTTTAGAGGAGATTTGTCCTATCCAGAGATTATAATTGCTTCTGTACCAGATATGGGTATTTCTATGGAGTTAGATGAAAGATTAGTCTCAACTGAAAATATGGTTGTCAAATCAACAATAAAGCTATGCCAAAACGACATAACTATTATGTGCATTGCTTGTAACACAACGCAATATTATAGAAAGAAAATTGAAAATATATGTAATTTATACAATGTAAAATTTATTTCAATACCTGATGTTATCAATGACTATTTGGAACAAAATCAGATTAAGCAATTCGATTTTTTTGGAATATCTCACGTAGTTGATTTTAAAAAACTAAGTGCTTTCAAGGAATTAAGCGAAAAATACTCAATACCTGCTTTGAATTCTGATGTCATAAATAAAATTTCTGAAATTGCTTATGTTGCAAAAAAAGATATAAACAAGAGTGTAAATTTACTTAGAGATTTAATCCAAAATAGAACAACATATAATACAGTTGTAATTGCATTGACGGAAATATCGACAATACTATCAGAGCATAAAAAAACCAGCCAAGACAAAACAATAGTAGATTCATTGCAATTATTAGCAGATTATATTGCAAAAATTTATATAAACGGAATTTTTGACACTCTATATGTTGATAAGGATAAAGATGTTTTTGATTTTGAATTGATTGAAAGCAGTACGGCAAAGAAAAAAATAGAGCAAGAATTACGAAATATATTGTACGAAATAGATTATGAATTTATACCGCCATTATCTTATAGAGATTCTACAACATTTTCTTTTGAGACAAAAATAACTAATCATAATAAACCTGAGACTTATCTTCAGAAATTACTCAATCAAGAAATAATAATATGTAGAAAGAAAGAAAATAATCAAATTATTGGTTTTATGTCATACATCCCAAATTATACTATTCAAATTAATAAGAAAATGAACATTATATGTCACTATATTTCTACAATTGGGGTAACAAAAGGAGAAAGGGGTAATGGTATAACTAATCAATTCTATAAGATAATTGAAGAGATTGTCAAAGAGCAAATAACAAGTAATTTTGTGGCAACAAGAACTTGGTCAACAAATAGAACGCATATTAAAATATTAATAGATTTACATTACAAAAATGTTTTGACTATCAAAAATGATAGAGGAAACGGTATTCATACGGTTTATTTTGCTAAGGAAATTATTAGAAATAAAAATGCAGAATATGTACCTGTTAAGGAAGATGATGCTATAAATACAAAAACAATAAATTGATATTATGAAACTTACGAAAAACTATCATCTATATGCATTAATTGCAATTGCGTTTTGGTCAGTCGCATATATTCTTACGAGAGTAACCTTACATCATTTTTCACCTATGTCATTGGGTTTTTTAAGATACTTTATAGCTACAATAGTGCTATTGACAATTGCGGTTGCATTTAAAATAAAACCTCCTAGAAAACGTGATATCCCATTGTTTGCAATTTCAGGTACATTTGGATTTTTCCTTAATATGATAGCTTTCAATATAGGAACTTCAAGAATAACAGCATCCCAGAGTAGTGTAATTATAGCTACTACAACAGCAATTACAGCAATTTTGGCTAGAATATTTCTAAAGGAAAAAATACAAATTCATCAGAAACTGGCGATATTTATTGAATTTATTGGTATAATAATCGTTACTGAGACATACAAGAGTATAAATTTGAATATAGGCTCTTTGTGGGTTTTGACGGCAGCAGTTTCTTTAAGTATTTATAATCTTTTACAACGTAAATTGACTGTACATTACTCCCCACTTAAGACAACAATGTATAGTATTTTCGCAGGGACAATATTATTATCAATTTTTGCTCATCAGGCATTTTACGAAGTAAAAGAAGCACCTACCGTACAATTAGTGTATATTATTATATTAGGAGTAGTTTCGAGTGCGTTAGCTTATGTTGTATGGACAAAAGCACTTTCATTAGCAAAAGAGGTTACCTCTGTTAGTAATTATATGTTCTTAACGCCATTATTTACAACTATCCTAGGGTTCTTCTTAATCAAAGAAAACCCACCAAATTCAACTCTTGTAGGTGGAATAATTATTCTGGGTGGTATAATAATCTATAATTTTGGCGGGAAATCTAAGTCAAAACCATAGTATATGGTTGTTGTAAAAAAGCTAGACAAAGAGGAATTTGCCATAGCCAAACGTACTGTAAGATACAAAGTTAGAGCAATGATTGAAATTCTGCGAGCTGTCATTACCGCAGAAGAAATAGTGTGTTATGCGGAGTTCTTTAGCTTTGATACCAACGATTTAACGCAACGTGCTAGGTATGAGTCGTGACGATGCTGGATATTTCTTGCCCTTTTACGAAAAAAAAAAGCAAATATTATAAGTATCAATCCATTCGTAAGCATTGAGCAAAGTAGTGTTGGAAAACTTATGGAAATGGCAATAGGGGGAAGCAGAAAAACACGCCCAGATATTAAGTTTGGAATTTACGGCGAACACGGCGGTGACCCAGCTTCTATTGAATTTTGCCATAATTTGGGATTGAATTACGTAAGTTGTTCACCGTTTAGACCGCCTATTGCCAGAACTGTAGCGGAAAAAGCTGCGTTGAAAGCAATGAAAGAGCTTAAACAGTCTGGAAAAAGAAGATAACGGGTTTTTGGTGTTGATAATGTTTTTCTTTTATAGCATTTCCTAACTATGCTCATTTTAGAGGGAAGTTTGCCAATAAGAGCTTCACAAATAGAGTTCCTGTTTTTTCCTTTGCCCCAATATGATAAAAATGCTGTTTAGTGGATATAAAACAATTTTTCCATACGGAATGGATATAAGGATTTTCCCTGTAGTCATTTTTTAGCCAAGTAGAAAGCACGAAAAAAGTTCCTTTCTCCAGCAAAAGTTTATTAAAAAAAACTCATTGCTCTCCGACCAAGAATCATAGTAGTCAGTATGCCGCCCTATGTATGGCGGGTCACAATAGATAATATCATTTTCATTTGTATTTTTTATAGTTTCAGAAAAATCTTGGTATATAAAAGAATAATTCCCAGAGTTTATAATCTGCGATATATTGCGGATTTGGTTTGAAATTTTTGTGACTAAAGCTGGCTGAAACCTGTTTGGCTTTCTGCAAAACGGCACATTGAATTTACCTTTGCTATTGAACCTTACCATTCCGTTAAAGCACGACCTATTGAGGAATAAAAAATCCAGCGGATTTCCCGAATCATTGAATCTATCTCGAACTTCATAATAATACTTTCCTTCTGTTTGCAATATCTTTTTGCCTTCGCTTGTCAGAAATGAATGGACTTTTTCGGCGGTTATTTTTTTGCTCTTAACTGCATTATAGAAATTTATCAGGTGTAAATTGTTATCGCATAAAACTACGCTTTTTGGCTGGATATTAAAGGCTACAACACCAGTTCCCATAAACGGTTCAATCCATCTATCATATTTAATATTAGAAACACCCTCTTTAATCCACTCCACCAGTTTCGTTTTTATGCCTTGACTTTTTATTGGCGGAACGTATATTTTTTGCATATTTTTACCTCTTGGCTACTATTATAGAAACATTGCCGCCACAATATTTTACAAATTCTTCTAAATTGGCAAAATTTGTTTGAAATTTATTATATTTTAATTTGCGTAGTGAAATTGGTTACTACGTATATTTAAGAGTTAGTAAACATATGAAGAGACAAATAATGAGGTAAAATTATGGATTGCTTATTAAGAGGAGATTCCTTAAGTTTTTCTATTGATGAAATTCTATATGATACGAAAAAGAAGTTATTCTCTGTCCGAATAATTCCAGACATAAACTCACCCTATTTTCTTCCGTTCCATTTACGTTCGATCAATGTATCTCCAGAATTAGTGAGTGAAGGTTTTTTGCGAAAGTACTCAGATTACGGATTTGAATTTAATTTGGCAGATGATTTTCGAAAAAACTCTGTTATTCAAGGAGGTTACTATCAGCTTGATAAAGCTTCCATATCTCCTAAAATATGGGATAATCTATTTAAAGAAGATACCATAATCAATAGGGAGAATGATATTTTTGACATATCAAAGACGGAATCTCCTTATATTGAAGAGAATATTTCTACGAAAGATGACATCTTAAAAATATCCGATGATACTATTCTATCTTCTAAGACTACCTGTTCTGATCTTAAGGGGCTTTTTTTGTATTGTTTTAATGTTGGGCAAGGAGATTCATTTCTATTGATAACTCCAAATGGTAGTTCCTATTTAATAGATACTAACATTTATAAACTTGATCCTTTTGTTGATAAGATTCAGGAAATTTTAAAAGGACATTCACTAAATGACCAGTATTTAAAAGGCTTGATTATAACTCATAAACATATAGATCATATAAGAGGGGCGAGTCCACTTTTGGATTCTCAGAGACTAAAATTTGAAAATTTTTTGATCAACATGGATTATAAACATCCGACTAAAGTGGTCGGCGATTTATACAACTCGGCAAAGAAATACATTCCCACTTGGATTAATGTCAACGGTAAAGGGTTGATCATTGAAGGTAATGTTAAAATTTACATTAATAATCCAGATGTAGATACTTTTGATTCGCAATATGCTCACGATATTAATGATAGTTCTATTTGTTTATATGTTCCCTATGGCAATACAGCAATGTATTTAACTGGAGATGCTAGTTATTCCGTTATACTTAATAAATTTGCACAGAATACCAATTTGAATAAAGAATCTTTTTTGAAAGTTTCGCACCATGGAAGTTTAACAGGTACTAACTATAATGTTTTAAATTTAACGAAACCTCTTTATGCATTTATATCAGCAGGAAATAATAAAAGGTTCAAACATCCTGATAATAAAATACTAACTTTATTACATAATCATCTAGGAAGTAAAGTGACTGTATCTAAGAAAGTGAAATGTACCGTTTTATATCAGTCAATAGGAAGCAATATTTTAAAAAGCTTCGTCCAATAAACAGAATGTTTATGAATGTAATCTTCGCTAACGTCATACATAGAAATTTCTAATCTTTTCTATTGTATTTGGTTACTTTATATATTATTTTTTCCCTAGGATATGTTTTTGCCGCTCCTTCCACTTTCTCAACACACAAAGGTTCGACTGCCGTTGCCTGCTGACTCAAGTCCTCCCTGAATAGAGGGCTACCGCCTGCGGCTCGCAGTGTTTCCCTCCTCCCCACATTAGGCTCATCCACCGCGGTTTCATTTTCATTGCTAGGAAAAATAGGACTCGCAGGAAGGTTCATAAAAGACTCAGGAGTGCAAAATATAGACCAAGCACCCATAGGGATATTCTCTTTAAGCCTCGACAAAAGAGGCTCAAGTACCACCCCTTTGAAGTATTTCAAAAGCAATTCACAAAACTTTACATCCGTTTCTTCTGGATACGGATCTGCTATCTTATCAAACGATTCTCTCATCTAGCCCCTTATTGCAAAGCCTCTGCTGCTAAGTCTGATATTTAATGCATTCATTTAAATAATTAATATATTGTCTACCCATAGTAGATTCTCTCTCTATTTCAATAGTAAGACTATTATCGCTAGGATATCCGCTAGGATGAATAACAACATTTATTCTATTACCTACACATACGGCAGAATAAGGAGCAGCACCATCTTTTTTAATTGTTTTTACTTTTGTCGGAGGTAATATTTCTTTCCATTTATGAAAATATTCTTCATTATGTAAAATAAAATACACTTTACCTTCTTCTTTAGATTTTATCCTATTAATAAGCTCACTTATGTAATCACTCTCATCAAGCCAACGACTCAATGAGTTTCCGTAAAATATTACATCTTCTTTTGTATTATTTAAATGTTTAATCAAGTCTATCCAATATTCTCTTTCAAAAGATTTATTTAACCCTATTCTTTTATAATATTTTTCGTTTCTCATGGAATTTTCAAAATTCAAAAAAATGAAGAAAAATACAAAAGAAGAAAGTAGTGAAGAAGCAAAACTTATTATGCAAGCAGCTATTTTCTCGTCTTGGATAAAAATAAATCCAAAAATAAAGAGGAATGTTACTATAATTAAGGATAAAACAGTAATTAAAATTCTGTTATAAGTTGTTTCTTTCATCTTGTTACTCCTATTTTTGATTGTTATTCAAATATAATAATTGCCCACAACCGATAGAAGAATCTATCCGAGAGCCAAAAATATAATTCTTAATTCCATTATTATGTAATTCATCACTAAAATGCTTGAAAGTATCGGCATTACTCGAAATATATTGACTATTAATGCAATGATTTAATTTTGATAATTTTATAGCATAAGGTTTTTCTTTAAAAATTGAAATTAAATTTTGTAGATGAGTTTCATTATCATTTTGTTGATTTATAAGTATATAATTAAATCTGATTTCAGTGAAATAATCTGCTATATTATGTTTGTCTATATATTCAATTATGTGCTCTATTGATTTAAAATCCTTGGTACTATAATTTGTAATAGATATTTGCAACTGCACGTTTTTCAACGATGATTCTTTCCAAATATTGAGAGCTTCTATATTACTGCAAGTTGTAGATATTTTTATTATACTATTTGGAAGCGTATTGCGTAATAATTTTATTGCAGCTATTATTTGTTCAGACATAAATGAAGATTCTCCTATCCCATGAAAAGCAAAAACTACATTATCAAAATCCATATACGAGTGCTGATTTAATACGAGTAACGCTTCTTCTGCCATTTCATCAGCGGTTAAATTCCTTTTATATTCAAGATTTGAAGAAGAACAAAAGAAACATTTTTCTTGACAGCCTACCATACAAGATATATCAACGGCAACCGCTTTTTTTGTATTATCCTTGTAATGTAAATATACGCCAGCTTCTACGTAATCTTTTTCATTTGTTTCAATTAAGTAACGATACCCCTCCTGTCTATTGAAAAACCGCGAATCATAAGGGCTTTCTTCCAAGTGATGCTTCAAAATATTCATTTCTCTAAATACAAATAAAGTGTTAAAAGCCAAAATATCAAAATCGTTTTAAAAACTTTGATATTTATATCCTGCACTCACAGGTTACGATTAAAAATATAGAAAATTGATTGTTAAACCCATTTTTTGGCCACTCCAACTTCAATACCCTACTCTGGCTGGAAGCCTCTACCCAAGGCTTGTTGCATTTACTGTCGCCTTTAGCCGTCTTGTCGTCAGGGCGTATAAGCTTGTGGGCAACAACCACATCGTGCACATTGGCTGGCGTCACCTCAACGCTGTGAACCAAGCCCGTGCAGGCATCTACGCCTATGTGCGACTTGGCTCCGAAATGCCAGCTGCCTCTGGAGAAAATACATGCGAAGAATCACCTCTAGCCGTGTGGCGGGGCTACCTGTCCGGTTGGAATAATAGTAAGGCTTGACTAGCGAAACTATATCCGACCATAGAACGATGGATTCCATCTTGCCCAGAAATTCATCGCGGCGGGTACGCTTCTTCTTGTTTTGCATTTCCAAATCCGAAAATGTAAATATTTTTTCCATATATAGAAATATAATTTATTTCTAACAAAAAAAACAATGACTTAATCAGCATTTACTATATTTATCTCCTGTATGCATCGTAAAATTTCGTTTTTTTTTAATTCTGATAAGAAAGAATCTTTTATTGCTTGTTTTTCTATTTGGAGGTATGTATGCAATTAAAGCAATCACCTCTGTCTGATTTTTTGCGTTCTATATTTACACTAATCAATAAAATAGCTTCTATGTTTAATGTAATAATCAGTCCCACAATGTATCTGATAGGTAGAGACAGAGAAAAATTGATATATAATTACGATTATTTTCGCCGCTCATCTTTGGAGTTAGTTGCAGAGGAACTAAGTGAAAGGGGAATTAGTGGTAGTGTAGCCGAATTAGGCGTTTTCAGAGGTGATTTTGCACAGTGCATAAATTGCCTATTCCCAAAGCAAAAACTGTATTTATTCGATACTTTTGAGGGATTCAGCAATAAAAACTTTAAAAGCGAAAGCAATTCATCTTGGATTGACCAAGATTTTTCCAATACATCTGTGGAGCTTGTTTTGAAAAAAATGAAATATCCTGATAATTGCATTGTACGAAAGGGTTTCTTTCCCGAAACCGCCAAAGGATTAGAGAATGAAGAATATATATTTGTAAACATTGATGCAGATTTATACGAACCGATATATGAAGGTCTTAAATATTTTTATCCACGCCTTAAAAAAAGCGGATATATTTTTGTCCATGATTATAACGCTTCTTCTGCCTATAACGGTGTCAAAAAGGCAGTCAAGCAATTTTCTGAAGAAAACGATATATCGTTTTTTCCATTAAGCGACCAACTTGGTAGTGTTGTGTTTGTAAAGTGAACCGGTCGAAAAAAAAATATGGGGCTAGCACTTATGGTTTGCATAGTGAAGCTGAGCTACGGTTTTTCTATGTTACTTCCCAATATGCACCGTAAATTCAGATTTTTTTTAATTCTAGCCCTGCTTATTTCGGTTTTTCTAGAAATAACTCTGTTCAACTACACGCACTATGCCACCCTGTTCACAAGCGAGCATTTTAGCCTTGCGTATTACAAACAGAAATTTGAAGGTAATGTAAATTATTCTCTCAATGGAATTTCTGAGAATGACTCTCTTTTATTGCCAGAGCCACAGGGTCAACTGAAATTTACAGATTTAAACACAAAGATTGCTTCTATCTATATTAATCCGATTTTTATTCAGGGAGATAAACAGCGTGTAAAAGTTATTTGGGCAGACGAAGAACATTCGGAGCGTTCCATAAATGTGAGCATAATAGAGGGCCTAAATTTCAGCAATTATATAACCATAGCTCCGATAGGAAAAGTTTCGTATTTAAACATCCAATTTGTTGATAATAACATAGCCATCAAACAGGTTGAACTCAATAAAAAAATCCCTATGGTAATGATGCCTATTCGCATGGTTATTGTTTTTGGCATTTCGCTTTTGCTGCTTTGCCTGAGACACACAGAGTTTCGCGAAAAAATTTCTTATGTTTGTTTTGATTATTTATACGATAAAGCCAATTTCAGGCAGCGCATAGGTTTTGCTATGCTTATTTGCTCTATGCTTGTTTTTAACTTCCTCGCTTCTTACAATTCCTGTAATGGTTTTAGCGATAATGAACTCAATAAATGGTTTAAATTGTACAGCCATCATATGACAGATGCTTTGCTAAAAAAACAGTTGCATTTGGATATTGAAGTTCCGCAAGCACTTCTGGAATTAGAAAGACCTAATGACTATATGTATAGAGAAAGACATGGAATATTTTTAAACTATTTGGGTAAAAACGATGGTGATAAAAATTCCGTTTTAGGAGACTATACATATTACAAAGGCAAATATTACAGTTATTTTGGAATGGTTCCTGTTATCCTTTTATTTGCCCCTTACAAATTAATAACGGGAAATTATTTGCCAACTTCAATGGGGATTTTGTTATTTGGTTCCGTAGCAACTGTATTGCTAATGCTGCTTTGGAAACAGATTGCGCAGAATCATCTAAAACAACTTCCTTATTTCTTCTTCTTAATCGGTGGGGCAACCTTATATGCTTCCTCTTTAATATCCATGAATTTGGGGTATAGTTCTTTCCATTTGATACCACAACATTCAGCACTGGCTTTTGTGATTTTGGGCGTGATGGCGTTATTGCAAGCAAAGGAAAAACTATCTATTAAGTGCCTCATTATTTCTTCGCTTTCCTTTGCCCTTGGCGTTGGCTGCCGCCCCACCGCTTTGTTTTGGAGTATTTTAATCCCTGTTATGCTGTGGGATAAAAGAAGAGAAATGAATGTAAGTAAGGTACTTGCGATAATAGTTCCGTTCGCTATTGTAGGCTCAATTCTCGCATGGTACAACTATGCACGTTTTGATTCTCCTTTTTCATTTGGTCATGAATATATGTTTCACGGCTTTAACAGTAGTACTTCAAATAGCATAGTTGGGAGTATTCATAGCGTTATAAGAGAAATTTTATTTACGTTATTTTATCCGCCAAATATAGATTTGATATTTCCTTTTGTTATGGTAAAAAAATCAGGTTTACCTTTAGCGGATATTTCTTTTATATATTTTCCTTCGATGATTGGTATTTTCTGTTTTCCCGTTATGTGGTTTTTATTATATATCAGAAAAGTTAGCATTCTGAGAAATTTTATTTTCGCTGGAATTTTTATTTCATTGCTTAATATGGTGCAATTAGCATTATTGAATTACATAGATCATCGTTATAATATGGATTTTTCTTGGATTCTGGCGATAGGCGCATTAATTTGCGCTTTTCAATTGCAGGAAAAGGAAATTGCTATGAGGAAAATAGTTTTAAAATCCTTCTATTCTTGTTGCGGTATTACTCTGTTGCTTGTTTTCTTTTTTGTTACTTCAAGATATATTCGAGTCCCACAAATATACCACTACCTAGCTAGGACATTCGGAGTTATATGCAATGTGCCGTAAAATAACCAACATAGTCAACACCCAAAAATCGTCACTTTATCGCATACCTTAACATACAATTTCTCTTCCCAGCTCTTGCCTACAGCTCGGTCAAAAACAACAAGCCAGCTTTCACCTGCACCGCACCTCTCCGCATATTCCAAGGTCTGCGCCAAGCCATCAGCTATGCTATTGCTATTCCTCAATATTTTAATCTCTATGGGATATTTCTGCCCATCCCATTCAATGCAAATATCAGCGCGCTTTTTACCCAAAGCCATCTCTCTTGAAATGTGCCCTCCACCATTTATCACTCTCTGCAAAAATGCCTGCAAAACCAAATGGGGGGAGGCTTCTTTGTATTCGCGGAATCCTTCCTCATAAAGTTCATCCCAAATAATTTCGCTATTCTCTCTCCAAAAAGACTGGAAATCTTTGAGCAAATGGTTTATGTCTATTTTGCCACCAATAACATACTTTGGCAAATCGGAATTCGGCTTGCTGTTTTTAATAGCCTCTTGTGCGGTACAAGTTATGGCTCTTATGATTACTTCTGCGTAAATTGGATTGGACGGTTCAACTTTTCCATTGAGGTCTCTTATCAAACCCAAATCCTTGGCATACAAGTAATTATCGGTTGTTCTGTCTGTTTCCTCGCCCATAATCAAGGGCTGTATAACGGAGCGAATCCTATTTTCTCTTAGGCGTTCCATTAAGCTGTCAAAATGCGTTCCCCTTGCCAAAATTATATTTTGGATGGCTTGCTTTGCCATATCTTTGGTTATTGCGATGGAGTAGTCAGATTTACAAATTTCTTCAATCGCTTCAATCGCTATAGCATTTACAAGCCAAGGTTGTCCCTGTGTTTGTTCAAAAATAAACTGGGCTGCATCTTTTTCAAATACCTGTCCTGTTGCTGTGGTATGTTGCGAATAAAGCTCAGTTACATCTTCGTATGTGAAATTACTGATAATCATTGTCTTTGAAACTATGTTGAATGGGCTTGCACTACCGAGCGTTTCGCTGTCTGGGCGAATGTTGGCTTTGTAGTCCCTTATGTTGCGCATTCCTACCAAAGCTATGCTATGGACAAATGGCACCTTTGCTCTGGACACAAAACCTTCTCGCAACTGCCTTAAAAAGGTAATTAAGGTTCCGTTGCTAAGGCAATCGGCTTCGTCAAAAAGTATTACTAGAGGTTTATCCAAAGAGCGACAATAATCAACAAGACTATCATTCAGCACGTTGGATATGCTACCGTAGTTTGCATCTTTTGCAAAACCATTTGGCAAACCTTGATTTCTTATGTATGATTCTATTTTTTGAACTATTTCTGGTATTCCTTTTTCAGGTTCGGTAAGTGCCTGCAGACCTTCTAAAGAGCAATAGAAGGCATAATACTTACCCTCTGCGTTTATTTTATTTACAAGTTCCCATAAAAGGGTTGTTTTTCCGCTCTGCCGAGCGGCGTGTATGACAAAATAATTCTTTCGCTCTATTAAGTTTGTCAGTTCTTTGCCTATATTACGCAAAGGGTCAAGCATATAATGCTCATCTGAATTGCATGGACCAGCTATGTTGAAGTATTTTTGAGGCATTAATGGTAATGTAGAAAAAATAGGGTTAGCACTTATGGCTTGCATAGTGAAGCTGAGCTACGGATTTTTCTATGTTACTTCCCAATATGCACCGTAAATTCAGATTTTTTTTAATCCTAGCTTTGTTTATTTCGGTTTTTCTCGAAATAACGCTGTTTAATTACACGCACTATGCAACATACTTCACAAGCGAGCATTTTAACCTTGCGTATGATAAACAGAAAGGTGGTTTTTTCAGCAATGCGAATGAATATGAACTCAAGGGAATTTCTGAGAATGATTCTCTTTTATTGCCAGAGCCACTTGGCGAATTTATATTTAGAAACTTAAACACACAAATTGCATCTATCTACATTAATCCAATTTTTATTAAAGGAGATAAACAACGAGTAAAAGTTTATTGGGAAGACGAAGAAAATGAACGCTCCATAAATGTGGAAATAATAAAGGACCTAAATTTCAGCAATTATATAACCATAGCTCCGAAAGGGAAAATTTCGGATTTAAAAATTCAATTTCTTGATGCTAATATAGCTATCAAGCAGGTTGAACTTAATAAAAAAATTCCGATGGCAATTATGCCTATTCGCATGGTTATTGTTTTTGGCATTTCGCTTTTGCTGCTCTGCCTAAAAAATGCGAAACTTCGCGAAAAAATTTCATACTTCTGTTTTAATTATTTGTATGATAAGGCCAATTTTAGGCAACGTATTGTTTTTGCGGTGCTTGTTTGCTCCATGCTTGTTTTTAATTTTCTCGTTTCTTATTCCGTTTGTGGTTTCAAGGACAATGAGCTTGCCCCTAAATGGCGTAAAATGTACAGCCATCACATGACGGATGCATTGCTAAAGAGGCAGTTGCATTTAGATATTGAGGTTCCAAAAGCATTGCTTGCGGCAGAAAGACCTTATGACGATGTATATAGGAAACGAAATAGTTTGATTATATCCGATAGCGTAAAAAAAGATACCTTAGAAAACGCCATTTTATGGGACTATTCATATTACAAAGGCAAATATTACAGCTATTATGGAGTGCTTCCTGTCATTATTTTATTCGCTCCTTACAAATTGCTCACTGGAGATTATTTGCCAAGTTCAATGGGGGCATTTTTATTTGCTTCTATAGCAACTGTATTGCTAATGCTACTATGGAAACAAATTGCGCAGACTTACATAAAAAAACTTCCTTATTTTTTCTTTTTAATAGGGACGGCAGCCTTGTATGCTTGTTCTTTCGTACCAGTTGTTTTAACAATGTGCATACTTCCCAACAAAATAGCGCAGTATTCGGCACTTGTTTTTGTGATTTTGGGCGTGAAGGCGTTATTGAGGGCAAATGAAAAACTTTCTGCCAAATTCTTTCTTGTTTCTTCGCTTTCTTTTGCTCTTGCTGTTGCTTGCCGCCCAAGTGCTTTGTTTTGGAGTATTTTAATTCCGGTGGTGCTGTGGGATAAAAGGAAGGAAATAATACATGCAAGCAGGTATATGTTTGCTATAATAATTCCATTCGCAATTATAGGTTCAATTCTCGCATGGTATAATTACGCCAGATTTGATTATCCTTTTGAATTTGGTGTTGGGTATCATATTGGATCATTTAATTGGAGTATGGTAAACCAAATGAGCATAAGTGGAAAAATTCATATCATTATAAATGAAATTTTATTCACATTATTTAATCCGCCAAATTTAGATTTGACATTTCCTTTTGTTACGGCAAAACAATCAAATTTACATTTAGCTTACGTTTCCTTTTGGTATTTTCAAAAGATAGTTGGTATTTTCTGTTTTCCTATTATGTGGTTTTTATTTTATGTTAGAAAAGTTGAAATTCTGAGAAATTTTATTCTAGCTGGAATTTTTATTTCATTGCTTAATATATCGTTATTAGTATTAAAGTTTGGTGTTACGACTTATAGTTATAATATGGATTTTTCTTGGATTATGGCAATAGGTGCATTAATTTGTGCTTTTCAATTGCAAGAAAGGGAAGCGGCAATGAGAAAAGTTATTTTAAAAATTTATTATTTGTGTTGCACGTTCACTCTAATGCTTTCTTTCTTTCTTACAATGTCTTTTTTAAGTAATGCTCTAGACCCAAAAATACAACATTACCTAGCCCGAACATTTGGAGTGATATGCAATGTGCCATAAATTTAGATTTTTTTTAATTCTAGCCCTGCTTATTTCGGTTTTTCTAGAAATAACTCTGTTCAACTACACGCATTATGCCACCTTGTTCACAAGCGAGCATTTTAGCCTTGCGTATTACAAACAGAAATTTGAAGGTAATGTAAATTATTCTCTCAATGGAATTTCTGAGAATGACTCTCTTTTATTGCCAGAGCCAAAGGGTCAACTGAAATTTACAGATTTAAACACAAAGATTGCTTCTATCTATATTAATCCGATTTTTATTCAGGGAGATAAACAGCGTGTAAAAGTTATTTGGGCAGACGAAGAACATTCGGAGCGTTCCATAAATGTGAGCATAATAGAGGGCCTAAATTTCAGCAATTATATAACCATAGCTCCGATAGGAAAAGTTTCGTATTTAAACATCCAATTTGTTGATAATAACATAGCCATCAAACAGGTTGAACTCAATAAAAAAATCCCTATGGTAATGATGCCTATTCGCATGGTTATTGTTTTTGGCATTTCGCTTTTGCTGCTTTGCCTGAGACACACAGAGTTTCGCGAAAAAATTTCTTATGTTTGTTTTGATTATTTATACGATAAAGCCAATTTCAGGCAGCGCATAGGTTTTGCTATGCTTATTTGCTCTATGCTTGTTTTTAACTTCCTCGCTTCTTACAATTCCTGTAATGGTTTTAGCGATAATGAACTCAATAAATGGTTTAAATTGTACAGCCATCATATGACAGATGCTTTGCTAAAAAAACAGTTGCATTTGGATATTGAAGTTCCGCAAGCACTTCTGGAATTAGAAAGACCTAATGACTATATGTATAGAGAAAGACATGGAATATTTTTAAACTATTTGGGTAAAAACGATGGTGATAAAAATTCCGTTTTAGGAGACTATACATATTACAAAGGCAAATATTACAGTTATTTTGGAATGGTTCCTGTTATCCTTTTATTTGCCCCTTACAAATTAATAACGGGAAATTATTTGCCAACTTCAATGGGGATTTTGTTATTTGGTTCCGTAGCAACTGTATTGCTAATGCTGCTTTGGAAACAGATTGCGCAGAATCATCTAAAACAACTTCCTTATTTCTTCTTCTTAATCGGTGGGGCAACCTTATATGCTTCCTCTTTAATATCCATGAATTTGGGGTATAGTTCTTTCCATTTGATACCACAACATTCAGCACTGGCTTTTGTGATTTTGGGCGTGATGGCGTTATTGCAAGCAAAGGAAAAACTATCTATTAAGTGCCTCATTATTTCTTCGCTTTCCTTTGCCCTTGGCGTTGGCTGCCGCCCCACCGCTTTGTTTTGGAGTATTTTAATCCCTGTTATGCTGTGGGATAAAAGAAGAGAAATGAATGTAAGTAAGGTACTTGCGATAATAGTTCCGTTCGCTATTGTAGGCTCAATTCTCGCATGGTACAACTATGCACGTTTTGATTCTCCTTTTTCATTTGGTCATGAATATATGTTTCACGGCTTTAACAGTAGTACTTCAAATAGCATAGTTGGGAGTATTCATAGCGTTATAAGAGAAATTTTATTTACGTTATTTTATCCGCCAAATATAGATTTGATATTTCCTTTTGTTATGGTAAAAAAATCAGGTTTACCTTTAGCGGATATTTCTTTTATATATTTTCCTTCGATGATTGGTATTTTCTGTTTTCCCGTTATGTGGTTTTTATTATATATCAGAAAAGTTAGCATTCTGAGAAATTTTATTTTCGCTGGAATTTTTATTTCATTGCTTAATATGGTGCAATTAGCATTATTGAATTACATAGATCATCGTTATAATATGGATTTTTCTTGGATTCTGGCGATAGGCGCATTAATTTGCGCTTTTCAATTGCAGGAAAAGGAAATTGCTATGAGGAAAATAGTTTTAAAATCCTTCTATTCTTGTTGCGGTATTACTCTGTTGCTTGTTTTCTTTTTTGTTACTTCAAGATATATTCGA
>Ga0268262_10001411_pt1 | contig 29734 bp, 31 predicted proteins | sample TergutNc150P3_FD_190354 | JGI IMG/M metagenome (GOLD analysis project Ga0268262, IMG submission 190354) | Nasutitermes corniger P3 segment gut microbial community from laboratory colony in Florida, USA - Nc150 P3 (SPAdes) (version 2) | ecosystem: Host-associated > Arthropoda: Insects >... | reverse complement strand
GGGGGGGGGGGGGGGGGGGGGGGGTAAAATTTGCTACTTGCTCAATAGCAATATTTGTGTGTATAACATCAACTGCAAAATTATTGACTAGAGCCTCTGCAAGAGGCTCGGCAAAACGTATTTTAGAGCTAAGGGTCATAGCTAAAGACAAATATAGAAATTTCTATATTTTACCCTATGGGATTTAAATGTGGAATAGTAGGTCTGCCCAATGTGGGCAAAAGCACTATATTTAATGCTATAACAAATGCGGGCGCAGAGAGCGCGAATTATCCTTTTTGCACCATAAACCCGAATGTGGGTATGGTTAGTGTGCCAGATAAACGCTTAGATACCCTCGTTAAGGCTTACAACCCGCGTAGCATTGTTCCGGCGGTCACTCAGTTTGTGGATATTGCTGGGCTTGTTAAGGGAGCCTCGCAGGGCGAGGGTTTGGGTAACCAGTTTTTAACTCACATAAGGGAATGTGAAGCCATTATGGAAGTGGTTCGCTGCTTTGATGACGAAAATATTATTCACGTGCACGAGGTGGTGAATCCGCTTAGAGATGTTGAGATTATAGAAACAGAACTCATATTGAAAGATTTGGAAAGCGTGGAAAAACGCCTCGCTCAAGAAACCAAAAATGCGAGAATTGGAACGGCAAAGGCAAAAGAAAAACTCACCGCCTGCGAAGCTCTTGCAAAGCATTTGGGCACTGGAAAACCAGCTAGGGAAATTGAGAAAAACGAAGCTACCGAAGAACTCATTTTTGAGCTTGCACTCTTAACCGCAAAACCCATTTTCTATTGCGCAAATGTCGGTGAAAGCGATGTTATAAAAGGCAATGCCTATACCGAGCAGCTAAAAAAATATGCAGACGAGCGCAAGCAAGATATGGTTATTATCTGTGGAAAAGTTGAAGAAGAACTTGCAGAAATGGAGCAGGGAGAAAAAACGGAATTTCTAAAAGAACTCGGAATGGCAGAGAGCGGATTAGACCAGGTTATTAAAAAGGGTTATGGAATTCTTGGGCTGCGTACCTTTTTCACCGCAGGAGAAAAGGAAGTTCGCGCTTGGACATTTCACAAGGGTTGGAAAGCACCTGCCTGTGCAGGCGTTATACACACAGATTTTGAAAAAGGTTTTATTAGAGCAGAAACACTCTCATACTCGGATTTTGAAAAATACGGTTCGTTGAATGCAGCCAAAGATGCTGGGCATTTGCGCACAGAAGGCAAAGATTATGAAGTTCAAGATGGTGATATTATGTTGTTCTTGTTTAATTCTTAGGTTAAAAAATGAGTTTTGCAAAGAAATATAAAAATAGAGATAATTCCGGCAATATAGACATTGCTCCTATGCTGGATATGGTTTTTATTCTGCTGATATTTTTTGTTGTTACAAGTTCTTTTGTCAGGGAAACCGGAGTTGACGTGAACAAGCCCAAAGCGAGTTCTGCCGAAGAGCTTGCTAGGGAAAGCATTTTGATTGGACTTAGCCGCGAAGGGACAATTCACATAAACGAAGGGCAGGTTGATTTAAGAACATTGAAAACAATTTTGCAACAGATGGTAGCCGAAAAACCCGACCGCGCAGCGATAATCGTGGCAGACAGAGAGGCACCAGGCGGGAAAATAGTAGATATTTTAGACCAGTGCAATTTGGCAAGGGTGAAAAAAGTATCCATAGCGGCAAGTAAAGAGAGCGATTAATGCTTCTCTCCCTTTCACAATCGGGTTTTAGAAATTTAAAAGAATTTTCTTTGGAATTCAATGGCGGAATAACCGTGGTTAGCGGGAAAAATGGCTACGGAAAAACCAATTTGCTGGAAGCAATGCACATTATATGCCAAGGATTTTCTTTTAGAACAAAAACTTTGCAAGAAGCTATAAACTGGAATGCGAGCAACTTTGTTTTAAGGGCAAAAACCACCGATTGCGAGGCGGCAATTCAAGTGGAAAATTCTGGGACAAGGGGAAAATTAAACGGAAAGGAATTTCGCAGGGCAGGGGCTTTGTTCGGTTCTGCCCCTCTTGTTTTTATTTCTCCCGAAGATATGCTGCTTGCAAGAGGTGCCCCAGAAGCTAGGCGAAATTTTATAGATGAGCTTTTGTGTTTTTACAAAAAGAGCAATTTAGATTTGCTGCGTAGATACCGCAGGGTTTTGCAGCAGAGAAATCGCTGGTTAAAAGATAATTTGGAAGGTTCTGCCGTGGGTGGAGAGGAACTGTTAGAGGCTTTAACGGAACAGCTCGCTTCGCTCGCCGTTTTAGTTTGGGAAGAGAGAGGTTTTTTGTGCAAAATATTGGAACCTCATGTAAATAATTTTTACGAAATTTTATCTGACAATGCAGAGGAAATAAAATTTTCTTATACAAGGGCTATGGATAAAGAGAGTTTTTTAAAAAATCTGAGCGAAAAATCCGGCGCGGAAAAAGCGGCGGGAACCACGCTCATTGGCCCGCACAGAGATGATATAGAGCTTTTGATGCAGGGGCATTCTATGCGGGATTTTGGCTCGCAGGGGCAGTGCCGCTCCATAGCTCTCTCAATGAAATTTGCCAGTGCCGAGATAATAGAAAATTATTCGGGAACAAACCCCATTTTGCTTTTAGACGATGTTTTTGCCGAGCTTGACCGCGAAAGAAGAGAAGCCCTTGCAAGAATTGTGAGGCAAAAAAATAGCCAAACTTTCGCCGCCACCCCCAGCTTGGAAGATTTGCCCTTTAAGGGAGATTTTTATTTGGATATTTTTTCTATATTATCCCTATGAGTTCAAGTTCTCGCAGACACGATAAAAATATTCTTTGCATGATTATGGCGGGAGGTCAAGGTAGCAGGCTTTCGCCCTTAACGCGCGACCGCGCAAAGCCGGCTGTGCATTTTGGCGGCATTTACCGAATAATAGACTTTGTGCTGAACAATTTCATAAATAGCGGCGTGTTTAAAATCAAAATTCTAACGCAGTTCAAATCAGATTCGCTCAACAAACACGTATCTGCGGCTTGGAGCCTTAACCCTAGCACAGGGCAATATGTGGATTTGGTTCCCGCGCAAATGCGCACCGGAAGCGAATGGTACAAAGGCACAAGCGATGCCATTTTCCAAAACATAAATTTAATAACAGATGAACGCCCAGACTTTGTAGCCATATTTGGCGGCGACCACATATATAAAATGGACGTGAACCAAATGGTGGATTTTCACGTGAGCCACCAAGCCCAGTTGACAATAGCCGCAATTCCTGTTCCCGTAAAAGAGGCACACGAATTTGGCATTATAGAAGTAAACGAAGATGGCCGAATGATCGGTTTTGAAGAAAAACCAAAACAAAACCCAAAGCAAATACCAGGACGCTCAGGCTGGTGCCTCGCGAGTATGGGCAACTATCTTTTCTCAAGTAAATTTTTAGTGCGCCAGCTTTTGGAAATTCACCAGAACAACCCCAAAGCCACAGATTTTGGGCATAACATTCTGCCTTATCTTTACCCGGAATATCCCGTTTATGTTTACGATTTCACAACCAATATAGTGAAAGGCGAGCTGCCAAAAACAAAAGGCTATTGGAAAGATGTTGGAACCTTAGATGCCTTTTACGAAGCGAATATGGATATATGCGCGCAAGAGCCTATATTTGACCTTTACAACGAAGCCTGGCCCATTCGCACTTACAACTGGAATATGCCACCCGCAAAATTTTCTAGCAGCACAGATAACAACCAAGGCGTTGCCATAAACTCGGTTGTTTCGGCGGGCTGCATTATAAGCGGCGGCAAAGTTATACATTCCGTTTTAAGCCCAAGTGTCACAGTTCAAAAAGATGCCGTGGTAGAAGATTCCATTCTTTTCCCAGGCGTTACAATAGCCCCTGGCGCAAAAATACACAAAGCGATTATCGAAAAAAATCTGCACATTCCGGCAGGTTTTGAAATAGGCTACGATTTAGAGAGAGATGCCGCAATGTTCCACTTAACCGAGTCTGGGGTTGTTGTGCTGGCTAAGGATACAGTTATAAAGGGAAATTAGGGAGTGGCCAGTGGGATTTATTGAAAAATCTGGCGAGGCTGTTTATGCACTGTATTATGAGCTTAGGCAAATAACCTATCTTTTGAGTGAATCAATATATTGGAGCACGCTTGGGCGTTTTGATAAAATGCGCCTGCCTTTTAAAGGCGCGCTTTCGCTTCAAATGATAAGGCTCGGAAGCACGGCAACTACCATAGTTTTTCTTTTGACATTTCTAGTTGGCATAACTCTTTCTTTTCAGTCTGCGGTTCAGTTAGAGACTTTGGGGGCTGGAGTTTATTTGGTTAGAGGCGTGGCGGTAACTATGTTTATGGAAATTGGCCCGCTCATAACCGCAATTATTTTGGCAGGCCGCTCTGGTTCTTCAATAACAGCGGAAATAGCTTCTATGGTTGTTCAAGAAGAGGTAAAGGCTCTGAGGGTTATGGGCATTCACCCTATTCAATATCTTGTGCTGCCGCGTTTCCAAGCTATGAGCATAGCAACTCCCCTGCTAACTATGCTCGCAGATATTGCGGGTTGCTTTGCGGGCTATTTAATTGCCTCTCTATATATTGGGCTTCCAACTTCGCTGTTTTTATCTGAGCTTAGGGAGGCACTTTCAATAATTATTTTGGTTAAATCCCTTTTCAAAGGCTTGATTTTCGGGTGGCTAATATCTTTGATTGCCGTTTCAAAAGGCCTTTCCGTGCGCGGCGGCGCAGATGCAGTTGGGGTTGCAACAACCAAATGCGTTGTATTTTCCATAACAGCAATAATTTTAGCAGATGCCGTGTTTTCGTTTATATTCTACTGATTTTTTACTAAATTAACCCAAAATGCAAAACTCAACGCCACCTGGATTAGTATCAAAGTACCCGCAGTTCACCAAAATTGCTATGTGGGTTCTTTTGGTTTTGCTCATTTTTTGGCTGCGCTCGTTTTTTTTGCTGATATTTTTGACATTCGTATTTTCCTTTGTGCAATATAGCTTGGGTGAAAGATTAAAGCAAAAAATTAAAAACCGTCGGCTTAGAACTTGCTTAATAGGCATATCTATGCTGATTTTGATAAGCGGAACCATATACTTTTTAGCAACAGAAGTTAAAATACAAACCAAGTCTTTCATATATAATTTCGATAGCTATATAGTTGCATTTGACAGTCAATTAAATAATTTAGCAGAATCTTTCCCAGCTTTTGGCCAAATGCTATCGGATATTGAAAACTACGCCAATTTGGAAAATTCCAGAACAAGGTCTCCAACGCTTTTGATTTTGCAGCAAAGTTTTGATTTGCCCTCTGTGGAAAATTCCGGCAGCATTAAAAAAAATCTATCTGCCGTGATGCTATATTCTGGAAAGCTGATAGGTATAGCTAGTTCCTTTTTATTATCCATGCTATTCTCATTCTTGATAATTTTAGACTACCCGCGATTAACCCGCATGCTCGGAAGGCTTGAACGCTCGCGCATAGCTTTTGTTTTTCACGAAATTAAACCCAGCATAACTCAATTTTCGGCAATACTTGGAAGGGCTTTAGAAGCTCAATTCTTTATAGCAGTGCTAAACAGCCTTTTAACCGGAATTGGGCTTTGGCTGCTTGGCATTGGGAAATTTTCGTCATTTTTAATCTCAACAGTGTTCTTGTGCAGCTTTGTGCCCATTGCAGGGGTGTTTATATCTTCTGTGCCAATATGCATGGTGGCTTTGCAGCACAACGGGCCTTTTTTAATGCTTATGGCAATAGGTCTAATAGCCATTATACACGCCATAGAAGCCTATATTTTAAACCCGCGCATTTATGGCTCTCACATGCACATGAACCCCGTTATCATTTTGGGAATTTTAACCATATTTGGAAAATTATTCGGTGTTTGGGGGCTAATTTTAGGGGTGCCGCTGTGCAGTTGGTTCTTTAAAGTTGTTTGCCTGCAAGAGAATATAACACAAAAAACGTAAAAATGCAAAAAAATGCAGAAAATTGCAAACACTTGTTTGCAAAATTCACTTTTTAGGACCTTTTTTGCTCTGAACTACGTCTAACATTTTAGGAATAAAATGTGAGGTAGTGATGAAAAAGGCATATTTTTGCATAGACGGCTTTTCCTTTAAGCGCATAAGCGACTTTTACAGGTATGAGCACAGGATACACTCCAGAATTAGCATAGCCGCAATAGAAACCTATTTGCGTTTTGAGATAACTCGGCGGCTAGACTGGAATTGCAGCACAAAAGAACTGGACATAGAAAAGCACTTTTACCACCCTAGCGACAGTTCGCAAAGGGCTTTTGAACAAAAACTAATGGAGTGCGGCTATAATGTTCATTACTCTGGGAGAGCAAATGTTCTGGAACCAAAACCAAACAATAACATATTCACAGACTGGATAATAGCAAGGGCACTTAGAAAATACGATATTTTCATTTTGCTAACAACTCAAGGGCAATATGCAAATATTTTCAAGCAAGCAAAAAAATGCAAAATTCAAAGCCTGCTGATAGGCTGGGATTCCTCTTGCAAAAACTCTACGGGCAGAGATAGCCGCTGGAAAACCGATAAAAAACTGATAGGCTACGCGAGCATTTATTGCCCGCTGGAAAAAACACTTAACCAGAGCGAAAGCGTTTTTGCAGATGTTATGTTTGAGAAATTTTTCCCCAGCTATCCTTCAAATTTACTATACGGTTAAACACAGGCTTTTGCGGAGCGGAGTCTTTGTAATCAACGCAAAAATAACCGTGCCTAACAAATTGAAACCTATCAAAAGGCTTTGCACCCAAAAGCAATGGCTCTGCTTTGGCGCATTTAACTATCATAGAATTTTTATCCACATAGTCCATATAGTTTTTATCTTCTGGAATTGCGCCAGGGTTTTCCAAGGTGAAAAGATTTTCAAACAACCTAACCTCAATATCAACCGCAGATACGCAATTAACCCAGTGCAGGGTACCTTTCACCTTGCGGGCATCTGCGGTTTCGCCTCCCCTGCTCTCAGGGTCGTATTTGCAATGCAACTCAGTCACATTTCCGCTGAAGTCTTTAATAACCTGCTCGCAGACAATGTAATATGCACCTTTTAGGCGAACCTCTGAACCTGGAGAAAGCCTAAAGTATTTTTTTGGAGGATTTTCCATAAAATCTTCGCGCTCTATGTAAATTTCCCTGCCAAAAACTATTTTCCTCGCACCCATTTCCAAATTTTCGGGATTGTTTTCCGCTTCAAAAATTTCTTCCTTGCCCTCTTCCCAATTTGTTATAACAACTTTCAAAGGGTCTAAAATAACCATAGCCCTTTGCGCATTTTTGTTGAGTTCTTCTCTTATGCAAAAATAAAGGAGCTGAATATCCACTATGCTATCTGTTTTGGCAACTCCAATTCTGTCTGCGAATTCGCGAATGGAGCTTGGCGTGTAACCTCTGCGGCGAAGCCCACTTATTGTGGGCATTCTAGGGTCGTCCCAGCCAATAACGCATTTATTTTCAACAAGCTCCCTCAAAAGCCTTTTGCTCATAACCGTATAGGTTAAATTTAAGCGTGCAAATTCAATTTGGCGCGGGAGAGCGGCAGGCATTTTTCGGCTTGGAGCATAGCCTTTGTCTATCAGAGCTTTGATTTCGTTAAGCACCCATTCGTAAAGAGGGCGGTGGTCTTCAAATTCAAGTGTGCATATACTGTGGGTTATGCCCTCTATCCAGTCCCCTATAGGATGGGCATAATCGTACATAGGGTAAACAACCCACTCATCGCCGGTGCGGTGATGGCTTGTTTTTTTTATGCGGTAAATTGCAGGGTCGCGCATATTCATATTTGGGCTTTCCATATCTATTTTAGCGCGCAAAAAGGCATCGCCTTCTTCTAACTCACCCGCTTTCATTTTGCGGAAAAGCTCCAAACTCTCGCTTGCAGGCCTGTCTCGCCAAGGGCTTGGCTTGCCTAAGCTCGTAAGGGTGCCTCTATATTTGCCAACATCATCGCCTTTTAAGTGGCAAACATAAGCTTTGCCTGCCAAAACAAGCTGCTCGGCAAACTCATAGCACAAGCCATAATAATCGCTTGCATAAAATTCATATTCCTTCCAATCAAAACCAAGCCATTTAACGTCTTCTTTTATGCTATCCACATACTCAACATCTTCTTTTGCGGGGTTTGTGTCGTCAAAACGCAAATTGCATATACCTTCAAATTGTTTTGAAATGCCAAAATTTATGCAAATGCTCTTTGCATGCCCAATGTGCAAATATCCATTTGGCTCTGGCGGAAACCTTGTGTGCACGGAATTATAGCGTTTATTGCCCAAATCTTCAACTATAAAATCTTTAATAAAATTAGAAGAATCCATGTATGGAATCTAGAAAATTATATATTCCAATATATGGAATTTGCCAAACTTATAGCTTTTGTCATTGCGCCCCAAAACTTTTTTGAAGAAATATGGGTCAATAAATTATCCAGCTCTTTTGGAAATTTGGAACACCAAGGCAAATTTTTCCCATTCAACAAAACCGATTACTATAAACCCGAAATGGGCGAAAATTTGCACAGATGCGTTATTTCATTTGAAGGCCTCATTGAGCCAGAAAACATAGGCTCGCATAAAAACAAAGCCATTGAACTTGAAAGCGTTTTGAAAAACGAAAACGGCGGCCGCATTTTGAATATAGATGTGGGATATATGGATTTTGACAAAATTGTTCTGCCCTCAACAAAGCGAGGTCCCTTCAAGCTCTACACAGGGGGCGGAATTTGGCTAGATATGGTTTTAACTTATGCAAAAGGCAACTTTAGCCCAACCGAGTGGGCTTTTGCAGATTTCAGGGACAATCCTTACAAAAAGGATTTGCTCTTGATAAGGGAAAAGTATAAAAGAGGCTTGGCTTAAGCCAATGCCTCATCTCGGTTCCAGCACTTCCCAATACGTGCCTTTCTTTGGCCACGCCGTATATTTGGTACTCTCATCTATTGGTTTAAATTGTAGCAAATATTTGCTACCATCGTTTAGATAAATGAGGAAATATTCCTCAGGCTGCGCATAGCAACCGTAATCATCTTTAAAACCACCTTCCACGCAGTCAGGTTCACTCAACTTAGACACTGTGGCAGGTGTGTTTCCCAAACAGTTCTTTTCGCTAGAATAAGGTTCACCCGGCTTAATATCTTCTAAATCATTTTCTTTGCATGGGTTCGCAGGTCTAACTTTGCCGTAGTAAACTTTCAAATCTGGCTGGCCATCTATGGGAACGTTTCCCACAAGCTCAAAGCTACCACCACTATTTCCCAAGTGTATGGGGGTATTTGCATCAACATCTTCAACTACTGGTTGCCCAAATCTCCACACTACAGCCGAAGAAGAAGAAACCGCCCCAGCAGAAGAGGAAACAGGGCACAGATTACTCGGTTTTTTAAAATTATCATGTACTATTGCAACTTTACCAGAACTGTTATAGGCTTTTACGGTAACGATAATAACTTCCTCACAAGGTATGTTCTCGTTCTTTAAATTTATTTCTGCGTCTTCTATGTTAAGGATAACTGTTTTAGGCACGTTTATGGAACCATTCACTGTTTCGCCTTGATATGAAATCCAGTTAGCGTTGGCACTGGAATTATTTATCAAAAACTCCAGCCTAGCCACAGGGTCTGCTGGTGTGGCGGTAACCGTTCCACTTATGATTGCTTTCTTATCGAAAATATACACACTAAAAGGGTCAATTTCCAGCACCCCAGGAACTTGCACATCTGAAGACTGCCCGCCAGAATTACCGCTACTACTGCTGGTTTCATGTGAGGGACCCGTACCACCGCCGCCGCTGGAGCAAGCAGCTAACACAATGGTTATCACTAAGCCCAAACAAAAGGGCAACGCCAAAAAAGAGAGTTTTTCTTTCATAATCACCTCACTATGAATATAGAAAATTCCTAACACAAGATCTAGCCTAGGGTGGTGGCGTAAAACTAACTATTGCCATTATACAATCTCATTCTTCTACTAATCATATCCACTTGCATTTTAGTCATATTGCCTCCTTATTCTTGACAAATACCGGTCTGCGTGCTTTTTTCCAAAATTCTTCGTTCAATTCTGGATTATCAGGGTCGCTAAGATCCGGCTCGTTCTGAGAAAGTAATTCCAATTCCTTAATCCGCTCAGAAGTTAAAGGATATTTTTCTCGCATCTCTTTTGCTGTCATTCTAACCATTGCCATTATACAAACTCCTTTCTTTTTTTGTTGCATAACGAAGTGAAATAATCCTAGTCACCTCATTTCTCTCTGTATGCACAACTACTACTACCACAATTTTAGAAGCCAGCATACCTATTGTTTTAAACCGTATTTCATCACAACTGCTAATATCCTCCATAGTTAAACGATATGGGTCACGAAACACACTTTCAACTTCCCTAAAGTCCAAACCATGTTTTAAGATGTTAGCTTTCCTTTTTTCTTCATCCCACTCATATAAGACTTCTTCCTCCAAATCAAACCAGCGGTAAAATTCATCGCTGTTCATACCAATCCTCCTTTAAATATACAAAATTCTTGCCACCGTTACTGCCTTTTTCCATAAAAACCTCCGTTCTTTTCTCTACTATATTAGACGTAAAAAAACGGGAAAAAAGCCAAAAAAAGTGAATTATGCAACAGATAGTTGCATAATTGTGCATTTTTTTTATTTATGTTGAAAATAGGGTTCTAACCTTCTATATTTTAAATTCTCAAAGCTATGAATGAAAAATTTAACAATGAATTGGAAGCTCAAATAAATGAGGCCTCGGCGTTTATGAAGGAACTGCGGTCTCAATTTCCGCAGAAGTCGTTCATAAACACTGAGGCTTATATAGATAATATAGTAAAAAATTTTGAAAAAAGCAAGGGAAAAGGCGAAAAAAAGTGAATCTACTTACCGCCACTTACACCTTTTATTGCTGCTACTGTTATTGCGGCAAAACCAGAAACTACTACCGCAATGGAAGCTAATTCTTTGTCAAAAACTATGCAAAGACCTGCTAAGCTAAGAACTAAAACAAATAGCAAAACAGTGAGCCATTGACCTCTTGTTCTAAAAGAATAATCATTATCCACTATTTTTTTGTCTTGCTCAATTATAGCACTAGATTCATTTGTTGAAATTTCAAGACTTTTATGAACAGTTTCCTCAACCAAAACGAGAATTCTCTCTGAAAATTCAGGGTTTATACGATTGTAACCTTCAAGCATTTCTGGTGAAGGATATGCACCCGTATAAGAAATATGGGAAATTTTTAGACTCGGCAAATTGCCTTCAATCTCAATATCTTTCAACAGTACTCCGAATATGTTTTCCCACGTTATAAAAAGCAGCACCTACAAAACCAAAAGCTTCTTCTACAGAAAGTGGCGATAGTGCCTTATGCAAACGAACACCCTGCCTTTGTGCAGGAGCAAACAAAGACATAGAAGAAAGACCAATGCTCACAAGATTAAAAAAATTTCTCATATACTTTATAATCCTCCATTATCAAAAAGAATCTCCCCCTCGCCCACCCCCAGGGGAGGAGGAGATAATTTTGTCGCTTACTGACTGGGACCACTACATACTACGGATTTATCGCTTTTCATACACAATGTACCGAATTCATTGTCGCCTAACTTTAGCTTCCCTAAGGTAATCTCACCATTGTGATTGGTAAATGTCTGCGCTTTTCCATTTAATTCTATAGTAAATGGCGGCTGACCACCAGTTGCAAGATTACATCTCGTAACTACTTTATCAGGCAAGTTATACTGATTCGTATAGCCCAAAACAGTTAATTCAACACATTCGTCAAGTTTCAAGGTAACCGATTTTTTGGCACAATCATCCGATAGATTTTCACCGCCTTTACATTCTATTACATATTCCACACCCGCACGTACTTTCAATTTGGGACATGTAGATGAAACAGGTATGGTATAAGCTGGGCAGTTGAGGACAGCTTCAACTTCGTAAATCGCTGAGTCCTTTTTACCCCAGTTTTTCCAATCAGAGAGAATTCCTGTGCTTGGCCAATCTTTTAAGCTACCATCAGCAGCTTTGTATTTATACACTACGGATTTTGTGCTTCCACAAATGTTATCTTTATCTATTATGCTAACGCCACTTGGCTTTGCACCTCTTCCCGTGTTTACTTCTGGTGGGTTTTTATCCCAAACGCAATCTCCAGTTAATTCGGGGGCATCTTTGCTTGACAAGCCGTCTGTGGGTTTGCAGTTGTTCACATAGCTTTTGTCGCCGCAGTCTAGGGTTGCGTATAATATATAGGCTCTGCTGCCTTCGGAGATTAAGCCTTCGCTTGTGGTTTCGCTGCATTTTAAGAGTGGGCTTGTGCCAGTTTTGTACAACCATTTGGTTGTGCAGCCTGCATCATCGCCTGTTTTTTCCGGCTTGATTCTGGTGCCTGGAGTTAATTTATGCGTAGCAGTTTCTTTGAAATCCCATGAACAGTCGTAGCCTGGTTTTGCCGTACCGCTTGGGCATGCTCCGCCAACGGGAGGAGGGGCACTGCTGCTGCTTGGTGGCGGTGGCGGTGGTGGTGGGGCTGCGCTGCTGGTGCCGCCGCCGCTGCTTGGGGGAGGTGGTGGAGGTGGGGCTGCGCTGCTGGTGCCGCCGCCGCCGCTGCTTGGTGGGGGAGGTGGTGGGGCTGCGCTGCTTATTGGTGCCTCAGAAGATGGTGGAGGTATTGATGACGATGACAAGGTTGAGTCTATATTTCCAATACATTCTGATATATGAGCGCCCTTTTCTGGATCTAGACATTTGCCCCATAAAGATTCTTTAGAGCCATTTAAGTCCACTTCAAGATACTCTGTTAGTTCACCTTTGCCGCAGGCTACGAATATCAGAGCAAGCGATGCAAATATGCTTGCAACCACAGTATATGATTTTAGCTTCTTTTGCATAACTCCTCCTACAATAATCCTTCTGGGCTTTGTGTTATTGGCCAGTATTTAACCTGCTTGGGCCAGGTGTCTGGTGTTATCTCCAATCCTCTGTCGGTTATTCTGAACCACATTAGGAATTTGTCGCTACCGCAGGTTACAATGTAATACACTTTGCTCACAAGCTCCAAAGTGCTAACAGCAGGACCAATGCCAAAAGCAGGAGCAACGCCGAATATGTCGGCGGGGTAATCGTCTGCTTTTCCGTTCAAAGGTTCTGAGTCGGGACCTATTTTGTTTGCTTGGTCTGTGTCTCTTATGGTGCAGCTGGTGAAGCCTATGCCCACGCCTTCTTCTGTTTCTCGGAGCGTGAAGGTGCTACCGCTGGGCCCTATTGGGGTTGGCTCGCTTTTGTTCACATTTAATTCCTGACCAGACCCAAATCTCCAGCCCATTGCAGAAGAAGAAGAGACCACGGTTTCGGAAGATGAGGAACGGCAATATTCCTCTGGCTTGCTGAAATTCCTTGTGTCTGTGGCGAAGTTTTTGCAGGCTTTATCGGTGCAGCCTATTACGGTTACTGTATAGTCTCCGCATTGTATTGCCGTGTTGTTTAAATCTATTTGAGCTTTGTTCAGGTTCACCTGTTTTATTGGGTCAATATCAAAGGCACCTGTTCTCGGTGCGCCGTCAAAAGAAACCCAGCCTGAGCCTTGGGTTCTGAATTCAAGCCTCACCACCATAGTTCCTTCGCCTTTGGCTTTCACAAAACCGGACATTGTTATTATGCCGTCTTGTGGTTCGCTTAAATTAAAATTGTTGATGTTTATGCTATCTGCTTCTGGTGTTGGCGTGGGTGGAATGTAGCCACCGGCGCTGCTGGAGCTAGGGTCGCTAGGGCCAGTGGTGCTGCCACCACCGCAGGCAGCCAAGGCAAAAACCAAGACCATAGCCAAGCCCACTAGGGGCAATGCCAAAAAAGAGCGATTTGTTTTCATAAACACCTCACTTTAAATATAGCAAATTTTACTTTGCTGTTCTCTTAACACCATACATCTCTATAAACTCATCTTCACCGAGCTTTTTGGTCTGTTTGCCTTTGGTGGGATGGTCATATTTCAATTCCCAGTAGAATTTGCTAATTCCCACATAGGCTCCAGCTCCAACAAATCTGCCCGTATTTGCTTTCAAATCCCAAGCCAGGTACAAATGAGGACCGACTGGAGGCGTGGAATTTACATTGTTAAGGCAGTCTCCAGTACCGTTCTGGTCTTGGAAAATTGGAGCATTGCAAGCAAGGCCAAAATTTGACCTATGAGCAACATAGTTGCCTATATTGGTGTGATAATCTGCGCTTGCATATATTGTTATGCCTTCGGCAGCATTGTCTTTGAGCGGCTTGCCATTAACTGTGCACGTACCGGCGCAAATGCTATCAAATCTATCCACATCTCTTGCAATGCGCTCGCTTATGCCTTGGAATACCGTGCCCACAGAGCCTGGGTAATATGTCTTTATAGCATCTTCAAGTGCTTTGCCGTCTAGATTTGGAGGCACGGGCAATAGTTCTGCAACCTTGCAAGTTTCTTTGTCGCCGCATTTGAACAACTCATTGCTGCCACCATTACCTATTTCCCCAATAATGCCTGGGTTCATCCAAGGCGGAAGATTTTCTGGATTATTAAATGCGCCGCCAATCGGTGGGGCATCTTTATCTCCGGTGATAGTGGAGATGTTAATCTGCTTCTTCTTAGTAGGATTGGTTCCAGTTATTGGTATGCCTATTTCCCTTGGATTAAAGCCGTTTTCTGCGGCATCTTTGTATGCGCTGCCCTCATAGCGAATTTTTATCCAGTCGTTTGCTTTTGGCATTCTGGTTGTTCCATAGCTTGTGTTTTTGGCATAATAAGCCATGTTCACAATGTTATCGCCTTTCGGAGAGCTCATAGTGTTTGCCGGACTTCTGGTATTGGGCAAATAAGTTGCAGAGTATGCAGCATCTTCTGCATTCCTTGCAGGCAATTCCCACTGCCAGTTGTTTCTCCAATTTTGGTCGTGTCTCTCGTTTGGCTTTATATCGTCTAATGGGCAGCCCGGATTATCCTGTGCTTGGCTAAATCCAAAGCAATAGCTGAACGGGTCTTTGAGTTGCTCAGAAGTTGCGCCATCCTTTGGGAAAATCATCTCAGACAGATGAACCTCTAGTTTCTGGTAGCAACCGCTCGCGCTGTTCATGCAGTCCGAAGATGTCGCTTTGTATTCGTAAACAGCTTTAACCACAATTGGCGGAACTCTGTCTTGCACCGGAGACTGGGCAGCCTGATAGGTGAAAACTCCATCTGCATCGTTGAACGGCGTGGAACTGAATACTTGACCCTTGCCATCTTTAAAGCCTGCTGTTAAAATCTCTTTGGAGAACATTGTATCGCTTGGCGCAATAACAATGAGACTATCGCCCTTCACATAGCCTTTCCAATACTCCGCATTTCTCGCTCTAAAGGCATTGTCGTAATGGCTCTTCATCCAACCGAAATCCTTTAAGTCTTTCCAATTATAATTTGGATGATGGAAACGTATGGTGTCTTTTTCTGCCCAAATCAACTCTATGAGAGCTGGCAACAAGCTATCTATAACATTGCCACCGCTCTTAAAGGCTTTGTTGAATTCAATTCTTATGCTATCTGCAATGCCATCTCCGTTTCTATCGTAAATATAGCTAGCTCTAGGCATTGGAACAGGCGGCAGAATGAATTGCAATCCAGTCCATTTTGCATTCATCAAATCTTTGCTCGGTCCAAAAACAGACCACTCCGCCCTGCCTCTGGACGATTCGGCACATAATGATTCGACTGCACATACTTGGTCCCAGCCCTGCATGGAAGTTTTCAGTGTTCCGTTGCTTATTTTGCTATCTGGAATTGTGACAATTCCGTCTGCCCACATGCCGTTTACGGTAGGGTTGGTGGTTGTGCTGGTCTGTGTTAGGCCAAAGTTGCAATGGTCGCAAAGCGCACTTCTTCTTTCATCAACGGCTGCCAAACATATACTCAATGGCGTGCCAACATAAGGAGGATTTGGGTCAGTTGGGTTGAAGTACAAGTATCCATCGGTGGTGGCAAGTTTGCCAGCACAAGCAGCATCTCTTATTTCAAGTTTTGGCTGATAAATATGCACTTTCATAGGCTCGGAACCAGTTACATCCAGTTCAAATTCTTTGTCGCCGATTGTATAGCTACCTTCTATCCACAAGGTATCTAGTCCATCGTCTTTCAACCTACCGCTTCTCCCTTCTTCGTTCCCTGTTTTGGTCTTATACACTTTTAGCCCATCTCCACCCTTTACATTAACGGAATAATCCCTGCCGGCAGCATCTGATGGAAGACCGCTATATGGTTCATCGTAGGTGAAGCTGGTGTTTGCGGGTGGGTCGTTCCATTCGCCAGAGGCTATGTAAATTGGAGAGCGTTTGCCAGCAATTATCCATTGCTCTTTTGTGGTTGTTTCGCCATAAGCATTATCCAATTTTTTGGTGGCACCGGTGTTGACACCCACTAAGTTGCCCCAAACCATATTCAGGTGAACTTCAGATTTGAATTGGTCTATCTGAATTGTTCTGCCTTGCTGAACGCCTTTTTCATCTTTGAGGCGAGCGAACACGTTTGCGTTTCCGGTAAATGTAACTCTTCCGGCTGCAGTTGAGTTGCCTTGGCAACGAACTTCGCCACCGCAGCTATAACGCGCTTCTTCAATGCGAATTCCACCATAGCAGGTGAAGTCTTTGGCATCGCCTTTGCATTCATTGTCTTTATTTTTGGTTAAACTAAGCCATATTGTGTCTTGAACGTTTCCACGTCTCAATATATAGAAATCAACTGACCAGCCTTTTAGCTTGTTCGGTATATCCGGTCCGCAGGCATTTATATCGCCAGTGATGCCGCCATCTGATGCAAGTTTTTGGCTTTTGCAATCGCTACCGCCTTTAACCGATGCGCACATATAGTTTTTCTTTTCGCCTTCATCTGGGTCAGGCTGGAATTTAACCGCACTGCTCACATACATATTGGTATTTATGCGCACGTTGCTCATTGTTGAACGCCTATCGCAGAAGAATATATCTATGTTGTATTCATTGCCCGCTGTCAGTCCCAGAGTATCTAACTTCACTTTACCCGGAGCCGCCAAGTGGCCGCCACCCAAATCTATAACCAGCTTATTGTTTATGAAAACCCAAATATCATCATCACCGCTAAAGGCAAATACCTGTTCAGGGTCATATATAAAAGTAGCGTGGCTTTCAAAGCAGAAGAACAAATTGGCAGCAGCCTTATCCTCTCCCTTTATTGCCGTGTTACCGTGCAAATACCAGCTCAGGCCACTCCTAGTTTCTGTGGGAGTATTATGCGGTGACCAAGATTGGTTTCCCCAGTTCCAAATACCTTCGGTGGGACCCTCGGTAATGGTTGAAAGAACACTTGTTCTTGGCGGAGTATCTCCATCTTTAAAATCACCGTCTTTAGGAACATAATTCTCTAGCATATCAGGAGTTATCCATTTTATAAGCGGAGCAAAACTTTCGGCTGGTCTCTTTGCATCGCAGTTAGGACACTTGCTATAATCGCCGCCATCTCTATTAGTCAATAGAAAAGGGAAAAATCCGCCAACCAATCTGCCATTGGCATTCTTCAAGCTATCGCTGTTAAACTCAAAGCTGCCGCCCGCCCTCTGCTTGAAAGGCATATCGTAGCAACGTGTAACATTAACGCCGTCCGTTGGTTTAAAAGCTTTGTTGAACCAATCTTCATTTGTCCAGCAATTCCATTTGTCGCCCGATGCATTGTATTTCATTTTTCTGTCTGGGCCAAGTTCTTTTTGAACAACGCCTCTGCGAACACCAGTGCATTTGCCCTTTAAGTTTCCTCCTGAGGTATATGGAGGTACACTGCTGTAAGTTACGCCTTTATCTGTACCCAAAGTGCAATTTGGTTTGGTATTTGTACCATTGCCCTCAGCCGTGCCTTCGCCTTGAGAATATTCTCCGCAACTGAAATCTGGGTGCACGCTAATATCTGTATCGTAAATAAAGGCGGCTAGTTCCCAGCTGCAACGTTTAGGGTCATTTACATAGCTTGGCAGTGATGTGTGCCAACCAGAAGCACCAGGGCTTGGTTCGGGAATATCTGGGTCTATTTCGTCTGGTACAAAATACATGGTGCTGTTGCTACCAAATACATTCGCAGTATAAAAACCGCCAAGTTGGTAATAATTGGTACCGCCCTCATACTTAGGGTCGTCTGATTGCTTACCAAGTGGGCCAATTTTGTCCACACCGCTCACGCCAAGCCAAATCTGAAAGGCATCCACGCCAGCGGGAATGGTTGTTTTGTACCAGCCGCACTTACTTGTATCCAATTCAAGTGCCTTTGGAGCGTGTTCCATATCATAGATATAGCTCCTACCAGATACCCATTTAGCCATATCTGGCGGGTAAAAGTACAAAGTTTTTTGTGCAGCCGCGCTCATTGCGAGCAAAGCAACCAGGGAAAGTGTAAAACACAGCGTTTTTACGGGGTTCATAGAGCCTCCGGGTATGGGTGAATCTTTTTGACAATAAAATCTGCCGCTTCAAAGCCATCTGCTATATTCCCTCTAGAGAGATTACCGTCATAGTAACCGCTTAGGTGGAGTGTATCATAAGCCAAATTCAAATGGTTCAGCATTTTTATGTCTAATTTTCTCAAATGATCTCTATAAAAGTCAATGGACTTGCGCTCTTTTTTTGTAGGCACAATGCCTTTTGCTTTAAGCCAAATATCAACAGCCATAAGCACCGCATTATAAGCCGTGCCGCTCGCCCTGCGAACATATTTTCTGTCTTTATAATTATAAATAAAGCCCATCTCATCATACCCAGCCTTCTGCAAATCTTCCTTAGCATTAGCAAGGTAACGCACAACCTGCGCGTAATCTTCTTTATTAATATCTTGGTGAGTTTGGCGGGTCATTGTGCTGCCCCCGCTGGTTTGATTAAATCAATAAGTTCCTTTGCGCTTTTAAAACCCATTTTAATAATATCTGGAACTTTAACACCCTCATAATAACCGCTTATATGCAAAATGTGATATGCTGTTTCCAATGCTTTCAATGTTTTTTTATTGTCCTTTGCCAAATGTCTTCTATAAAAATCAATGTCTTTGCGTTCCTTGCTTTTAATTGCTTCAGGATTTTTTAACTCCAAATAAGTGTCCAGAGCCTCTAAAACTCCATTATATGCCGCACCACAAGCTGTGCGAATATATTTTTTGTCTTTGTACCAACCTTTATCATCCATACCCGCTTTTTGCAAATAGCCTTTAGCGTTGGCAATGTAACGCATTGCCTCTGCATAACCTTTTTGCTTAATATGCTGCTGCTCTAGTATGGTCATAGTACTCCCAACATAAATATAGATATTTTTTACTAATATGGAAAGTTTTTTGTGAAAATTGGCTAAAAAAGGGCTTTTTTGTGTGATTTTAAAGGGGGAAAAAGGCAGCTAAAGCACCTAGCATTGCTAATTTGAGGGTGTTTTGGGAGAAATTCCACTTTTTTAAAACTGCAAAAATGATGGATGCTGCTATAAATGGAAATGGCCCAATTAGCAAAAAGGGCTTGAATAGGGCAATTTGGAAAAGGCATTGAAAGTGGATTATTAAAACTAGGAAAAAAGAGGCTTTCGCCCCTACAAGCAAAGGAAAGGTTTTTAGGTCTTTTGATTTATCACCCTCCATGTCCTCTATGTCTTTTGTTATTTCCCGCGCAAAAGTCAGCATAAAAGCCAAGAGTGTTAGCACTGAAAGCTCTGGCTGGGGCAAGCCAAAATTTATTATCGGGATAACCACAGGCATTGTTGAAAGCAAGGCAACGGTGAAATTCCCCACTAGCGGCAGACCCTTTAACAAACGGTTATAGGCAAAGCAAAGAGAGGCAGCAATTAAAAACAGAAATATAAACCTCACTCCCGCGAGCAGGCTAAAAATTATGGTGAAAAAAAGCAAAATGCCAAGCAACCTGTAAGCCGCCTTGATGCTAATTTTACCGCTGGGCAAGGGTCTCTTTGGGCGGTTTATTTTATCTATTTCAAAATCTATAATATCGTTGTGGACATTGGCAAAACACACCAAAAAAAATATGCCAAGCGAGAGAAAGAGAACCTCATAATGATTTATTTCAAAATTATTTCTGATAATAAAAAAAGAATACACGCACACACCCGCCGCAAACAAAGCGTTCCAAAACCTGCATAGCAAAAGAATGGGCATCACCATCACAACTCTGTTGCCAAAATGGAAATGAACTTTTTTTCAAACGGCTCCTTGATGTAGCTAATCAAAGAAACAGAGGTTAATTCACCTGGCTTAATTGAAAAAATCAAAGTTCCGTGGTGGCTCAAAATGGCAAGCCCTCGCCCTGTGTAATCCTCTATTCCCTGCGGAATGGTCTCTCCCGCAACAATGCACTGCCGCCTTATGCGCTCCAAAATTCTATTTGCAGTTAAAGTCCCAGATTTATCTATAACAGATATTCCATACAAATCTTCGTTCATAAGCAAGTGAATTGTTATTTCCTTGCCCTCTGGAATGTCCACGTACTTTCCAATATCGTGAACTCTTTTATCCCTCGCATTTGAAGTTATGCCCAAAACCCCGTAAGCGAGCGCATTTGTCACCAACTCGTGGCAGTTTATTATGAATGTGTTTCTCACAGGGTTTTGAATTTTGCTTATAAAATCTTCAAAAGTGGTCTCTATCAAATTTTGAGTGCAAATATTTCCAGAGAGTAAATATTGTTTGTCAAAAATTTTTTCCCTGTGTTCAAAAAAAGGCTCCAAACATAAATCTTGATTTAAAAATCTTTTGGTGATTCCGAGCAATGTTGTTTCGTCTAGCCTGTTTATGTGCACTATGTTGCATATTTCGTACTCAACCGCAAAATCAAAATAATTTTCCTCTTCGCAAGAAATAATAACAATCTGGTTTTTTTTGAAATCCATTCTGCTCATAAGATTTTCCAAGCCGGGCTTGGTGTTTTGGTTAAAAGAAACAAAGAACAGATTATTGTTTTTTGTGTTGAAACTGCTCTGCCTATAGTTTATTTCGGCAGGCAAAAGTCCCTGTTTTTTCAAACTGTCGTATAAAAATAATATTCTCTCTTGAACGGCAGCCGTACAAAAAGCAGAAACTACGTTGCAGGAGTTATTCATGTTTCAAGAACCAGATATTTAGAGAGTGAATTTTGCCATAAAGGTACTTGCACATTAAAATTCTCTTTTATTTTGGTTTTATCCAAAGCAGACCACAAAGGGCGTTTTGCCGCGCTCTTCCACTCGGAGCTTGAAATTGGGAGTACTGGTATAGATTTGCTCAAAAGTTTTTTTTCAAGAGCCTGCTTTTGTATTTCCACCGCAAATTCGTGCCAGCTTGCAATGCCCTCGTTTGTGAAATTATATATACCTGGGTTTTTGGGGTTTTCTGCTATTTTCAGTATTGCCGCTGCAAGGTCTAGGGTCCAGGTTGGGTTTCCAAATTGGTCGTTCACAACGGAAATTTGCTCTTTTGTTCTCATAAGGTTCAGCATTGAGTTCACAAAATTTTTTCCTTTTATTCCAAAAAGCCAAGCTGTGCGAATTATCCAATGCAAGGGGTTTGCCTTTGCGAGCAGGGATTCACCTTTTGCTTTTGCGCTGCCGTAAGCATTTATGGGGTTTATGGGCGCATCTTCTGTTAGCGGCGCGGGTGCCTTTCCGCTCAAAACATAATCCGTGGAAATATGCACAACGCCTATTCCAGCTTTCGCCGCGCATTTACCCAGAACCTCTGGGCCAAGGGCATTTATTTTGTGGTTCAGTTCTGTTTGTGTTTCTGCGTTATCAACAGCGGTATATGCTGCGCAGTTAATTATGATGTCTGGTTTATTTGCGTGAATATAATCCATAACCGCGTTTTCGTTTGTTATATCCACCTCTTGGTCGCTTTCAAAAATTTTAAAGTCTCGCTTTGCCAGAGCACACAAATCTTGCCCAAGCATCCCACCTTTGCCAGTAATCCAGAACGTCATCTTTTATTTAGGAATATAGAAATTTTGCTAAACGGCAAAGGTATAAAAGTTTTGTCCCAAGATTTCTTTAGCCTAATGGCGCAGCTATACTCCAAGCCAACCTCCACAAGCGGCTTGGCAGCCTTGCGAGAGAGCCACTCCGCGCCAGGTTTTGCCACGAGTGCAGGCCCCTTGGGGCCGTCTAATGCCATACCCGCCGAGCGACCTTCACCCAAGGCTTTCAATAAATGCCTAACCTCGCTCTGCCCCCTGCTCCCCGACCCTCTAAAAACATCGTAGCCAAGGCTTTGGGATAGTTTTGCAAACTTAGTCCCATCATCGCTTTTGCTAATCAAAACCGCTATATTCCTCCGTTTAAAAGCCGCAAGGCAAGCCGGCAAATCTTGGTGCCACAAACCTATCACCACAGAACCCTCTGGCAAAGGCCCTTTGAATTTCACTCGCCAAGAGAGAACGAGGAGTTTCAGGATTAGATTTAGCATTTTGTTTAATTTACTATATTTGAATTTAAGGGAGCGAATTTATTATATCGGCAGATAAAACTATAGTTTTATCTTTAATTGAGGTTCGTTGTGAACCAAACAGAAATTTTGTCTGGGCTTGCTGCCTTAACTGCTAGAATTCGTCAAGAGATGGCGGAGACTGAGAATGAGATTGCGCGAGATTTTGTGGAAAGCGTTGCGCCAGAATTGCTGCTTCCGCTGCCTTGCCGCTCGCTTGCGCAAATTGTTCCCTCGCCAAACGACAATCAAAAAAGGGAAATTCCCTCCGGTGCCCTGCTATGCTCCAAAAGCAAGAACCCAAGGGAAAAACCGTTCTTTTGGCGGGTTGCAGGGAGTCACGCATTCAACCCCGCGCAAAAAATTGCAGTTGCCAAAGCCGTGCAAGATAGCCAAGGCTTTGACTGCATTGAATTTGAAAGCAGCGGCAGCGGGCCTTGGATTATTTACATTGACGGCGAAAGCGAATTTGCCTGGAACTTGTGGCATTTGATTTTGGAATGCGCGAGCCACTCCCCCAAGCCCTATATAGTTGCAAAACCGCAAAACCCTTGGGAGCTTTGCAGGGACTTTTTTTGCTTTGAAGAAAAATTCCGCTATATTTACATAGAAGAGTTGCCTGGCACACTTCGCTTTTCAAAAAAAATCCCAAAAGAAATTTTCTCAAATATAAACGCAGAAAATTTCAAACTCAACGTTTTGCCAATAGAAAACGCCTTTGAGCAAAACCTGGAACCAATCCTGATAAACTACGGCGATATTGAAGCGAAAGTTTTTGCACTGGAAAAAAGACAAAGCATACTAAAGCTGTGCAGCGTTTTGGCTGGGAATGCAGGAGAGGCAAATTTCAAAGAAATTGAATATCGCTACAACGGCTCCGAGAAAATAAGTTTCGCAAATTTGCCCGCTAACACAGACACTCTCTCCATCTCTGCTCTTGTTTGCGATGGCAACGAGGCTGCCTCTTTGGAGCGAGGCTTGCCTTTGCAAGCAAAAAATGCCGCAATGCAAATGTGCGAAATTTATTCCGTGCTGAAAGCCACTCCATATTTGCCGCCAAGTGGCGGCAAATCTATGGAATGGCAAATTCTAGCCCTGCTGCAAAAAAATTACCTGCAATTTTTTGAAGGCAATGCTCTAAAAAACGCGCTTGAAACACAGCTTTGGAACCCACAGGGAAAACGCAACTTTTTGGTGCAGAGCATAAAAAGCCTTTCTTTGCAAAACAAAACTGCGGTGCATAAAGGCTGCCTTGTCCCTGCGGCAAATATAAAAATAATTATGAACCTGAGTTCCATAGATAACCCAGGCATTTTAAAGGTTTTTGGTGAAATGCTTTTTTGCCTGTTCAAAAAAATTTTTATTTGCAATATAGTGGTTGAATTAATTTTGCGCATTGAACCTTTTGGAATGGAGCTAAAATGGGAATAAGGAGTTCTTTTTTTGAATGGGTATTCGTTTTTTTAATGAAGAAAAGCGGCAAAAATCTGCGCATAATCGCAAGCGATTCGCTAAAGCACCCACTTGGGGATTTGGATTTTGCCGAAACCAAAGAAAACGAAGTTTTGCTCGCCGTAAACGAAATGAGTTTAACAGGCGCAGACTCTCCCCTGCCGGATAAATTTTTGAAAAGCTCAGAATTTTTGAACTCATTGCAACACCAAATATCAATGCTGAGGTTTGAGGCCATTTTAGAGAAAAGTCCTTTTTTCTTGGGAAAGTTGGGAAATGAAAAATGGAAAGAACGTTTTTCTTCTTACAATGAGAAATTCTCGCAAGAATATTTGAGATGCTTTTTTTCAAAAATGTTCCCAAACGCCAAAATATTCGTTCATTGTTTTGAACCGCTCAGAACCCAAAACCCCAGCCCCATTGTTTTGGGCAAGGCAAATTTAAACAACTCGCAGCTTTTAGGAAAATTCTGCTGGGGCATAACAGAGGCTATGCGCGTGGATGTTGAAGGCATTTCATTGGAACAAAGCATTGAATTGAAAAGAAAGTTTTTTTTAAAAGAGAAATTTCCTTTCAAAATAAAAATAAAATTCAGCACAAAAGCAGAGGATAGTATTACCAGCAATAAACTATCCGAAAATTTTTTGCTAGGAAATCCTTTTAAATGGGAGAGGTGGATATGAAAAAAATGTCAGTGGCAAGCGGTTTGATTTTAATCGCCTGTATGCAGTTGGAGTATGCAGAAATTTTTTCGGAAGAGGAAATTTCTTCTAGTTCGGAAATGGAAATAGAGGTTTCTTCCAGTTCTGAGGAGAGCGTGCCAATTTTGCAAATTGGCAAATATGAGCTTTTATATATGGGCATAAGTTATTACGATGCAATTCTCCTATGCAACAAAATGTCTCTAGAAGAGGGCTTAGACACGCTTTATCAATACGATAAACCCGAATTCACAAAAGATTCCCTTTTTTGGCTACCAAATATAAAAGTTTTGGAAAATCGCTCTGGCTACCGTTTGCCAACAAAGGAAGAATGGCAGCAGGCAAAAGAAAATGGCGAAATAGAAAAACTAAACGAAGATGTTGGCGAGTGGCTTTATGAGCAGTCCAATTCCATGTATGCAACTTTTGAACTCGCACCGCATTTTGTAAAGGCGGTGGGTTTGTATAGGGAAAGAGAAGAAGGACCGGTGTATGGAATGAGGGTGATTAAACTGCCTGCCCAATGATAAATGCAAAAGAGAAAACGGCAAAAGAAAGCATACTTATATATGATAGTTTTCTAAGCCGCGAATTTTCCAAAATTTGCGCTCCGTGCACAGAAAAATAAACGAGAGGGAATAGCACAGGGAAAATATAACGGAAATCGTTTGAACATGAATAGGGATAGTTAAAGCGCAAATAAATATGCGCAGCGAATAAAAACATTACAAAAAGCAAAGGCGGAAAATCTTTGAATTTTGCGTGTATTATGCCCCAAAAAGCTAGAATAAAAATGAGCAAAGCAAGGAGACTTAATGCAGTTGCAAATACATATCCGGCGGGAACGTTCCAAAATCTAAATTCCCCAAATAGCGATGTTTTTAAAGAATAATTCCAATAATACTGCCGCCCGCCTTTATCGTGCCAAGCAGAGGCATAAGGTTCCAGAGTATAATCTTGCAAATCAAAATATAAATAATTGCCAATTCTATTATCAACTCGCAAAGCACTATTCAATCCGCTGCCATTTCCAACCAGCGATGTTTCTTTTTTGTCTATAATATTTAGAACAGTTCTATAATTTGAAAATCCTATAAACAATATTATTATGAATACAGAAGCGAGCAATGTTTTTAAAGAGCCAATTTTTAAATAACGTATAGCACCCAAAACATAAATAATAACCCAAACGCCCAAAATTACAAAACCCGTTGTTTTGGCAGCTAAAGCAATGGAGGCTCCTATAGAGGCTAAAAGTATATCCGAATTTTTATGCAAACGCCAAAATCTTTGCGCAAACAGCATACAGAGCAAAGCACCAAAATAAAATAAACTATCATTGCCTATTCGCGGTGCCGCTATAACAAAACCTGGCCAAAGCACAGAAATAAGAGCGGCTAAATATGCAACATAACCGTTCCCAAACAAATTTAAAATTAATGCAACTCCCAAAATAATGCTTGCAAAAGAAAGCAAAAGAGTTGCCTGCTGCAAAATTCTCTCGGTAAGGTTGGTATCATAACGGTCTGCGATGTTTTTTATCACTGCAAAAGCTGTGTAATACAAAGGCGGATGGTAGCAACTCCAACATTCATTTTCTTTCGGCAAACGTTTTTCTTCGGAAATTAGCTGCATATATTCTAAATGTCCACCCACATCGTAAGAATATTCCATAGGTGCTGTATAGGTGTATAAAACTAAACGTACAATTATTCCCAGCAATATAATGGAAATGGCAATAAGTCTGAATTTTAATTTTCTTAAAATGAGCGCAGTACAAAGCAAAAAGAACAGAGCAAAAATATAGTGTATTAAAAAAAGCGATTTAAATCCATCGTTAGAAATTTCAACCCGCAAACTGCCAGGCCCTCCATTATTAAATACGCGAAATATAAAATGGTTCAAGCCTTCATTAACATATTCCGAAAAATCAATATGCACTCCACTTGTATAATCGCAAAGCCCTTTAACCCCATCCAGCGGAAATTTTTTGCCATTAATCAAAATTTCTTGCAGGCAATCGTCTGGTATTACATTAAATTTCGCAGTTTTTTTATCTTTAACCTCCAAATCATAAGATACGAAAAACACTTCATCGTTTTCCATATTAGCAGAATAAGGCAATTTCACATCTTCTGTTTTGTCGTTTCTTGTAACCTTTACATTTGAAATTTCCATTTTGGCAGGAATAACTATCAAATACAAAACAGCCAGCAGTGGCAGCAGGTAAAGCAGTGGTTCACGCAATATCTTTTTCATTTTTACTCCTATTAAAAACTACAAATCTTTGTCCGAGATAATTTAAACCCGTAAATAAGCACATTCCTGCAAATAAAGCTGCATTTTCGCGAATATTTTGAGGTTTGTCGTTTAAAAAGCAGTTTACTAAGGGTTTTGCCAAACCATAAGCTATAAAATAAGAAACGGCTATATTCAAAATAAATGCAATTATCATAAACAAACTCCATTCTTTTACGATAAATGTGAAATATTTGTTTAGAAAAAAGCTTAAAATGCTACCAAAAAAATAATTGCAAGCAGAAGAAATCCAATAACTAAAATGCGCTATATTGTAAAGCGAAAACATTATAGCCGAACCTACAACCGTGTTGATTATTCCAACGAGAATAAATTTGAAAAATTTTGCATCAAAAATCATTGTGAATTTCACCTAAGCCTCTTTTACACGAAGTTTACATATTGCCAAAAGAGACAATCCTGGTAAATAAATGTCAAATTTTGCAAAAAAAGCGCAAATGCAAAAATCAATGTTTAGAATAACGTAGATTATCCGAGTTATTATATGTTTGTCGCTAAAATTCCACCCGCCAATGCCAACTTCTTCATCAACTGATTTTTTCTTTTTGAATAACAAGCCCAACCACCTAGCAAAAAACAAACTTACATAAAAATAATGGCATTTCTCCACATCAAGATTGCAAGAATGCGTCAAGGAGAGCAATTGTTGTTTGTTATATCTGCGATGATGTTTTAAGAATACATCATGAGCCGAAAATAATTGCTGAAACGCGGGAACGGTAATAAAAATCAAATCATCTTTTGATGCTTTTTCAAGAATTTCACTCAAAAAGGATTTGTCATCTTCAATGTGTTCCAAAACATCCATCATTATTATTGCTCCGCCACCATTTAGTTTTGGAATATCCAAAGTATTATTCAAACAATGAATTCCATCTATAACTTCTGATTTTTGATCATACCCCACATCCACCGCATACGCTTCGCCAGAAATAAAAGGTTTCAATTTTGAAATGAAAAAACGGTCGCCAGCACCTATATCTACAATGGTATTTAGAATGTATTTTCTCAAAATGCCCAATACGCATTTAGTTCTGGATAATTCCCACGGATGGCGGTGGCGGTGTATGCGTGATTCAATTAGATCCATTATTTCTTTTTCCTAAAACAACGAAAGTGGAAGTTATCACTATGGTTAAAAACTGAACGCACATAATGAGCAAAATACCTATAACCGTTGTAACCCAGCCGGGAGAGGCATTATTGAAGTAAAATTTTGCAATTAAAACCATAGAAGATATCAAAATGCTTAAAATCATAAAAATACAAGAAAATATGGTTAACCTAACAAAAACAATTTCATTGAAAACAGAAATAGAAGAAAGCCCATGCAATACAAGGGCAGAAAAATTCATTTTGGATTTACCTTTATAGCGCACACTTCTGTTGCAATTTAAATATTCTATAGGCAGTTTTGATTTTAATATGCCAGCATGATAGTGATTCCAAATTTCGTTTAAATTCACCACCCTATTTAGAATGGACAAAGGGATTATGCTAAAATTCCCGCTTTGCAAAGTTTTACCTGTGAGCAACTTGAATATGAATTTGTAAAAAATATAAAAAACAATAAAGAGTAAATTTTCACTTCTCTTTTTTCTTTTGGCAAAAAGAATTTTATCGTCTGAATATTTATTCACAAAATTAAAAATGTCTAAATAATCATCTTCGCCATCGCAATCCATTACTATCACGGCACCGTTTTTATGTTCTTTCAAGTTTGAATTTATATGAGAAAGTCCTATGGCAATGGCTTTTTGATGCCCCACGTTTGTTATTAAATCTATTTGGGAAATTTGTTTTATATTTTCAAATTTTCTGTCAATAAAAGAGTTTTCTTGCAAAGAAGCATCATTCACAATAATCACGGAAAAACTATATTTATATTTTTCATTCTCCTTGTCTATATTTTCCAAAAGAATATAAAGCGATTCAAAGTCGTTATAGCAAGGAGTTACAATGTAAAATTCTTTTTCCATTACTCCTCCATTTTACTTTTGCGAATATATATTGGAAATCTATTAACTTGCTCTTTTGTGAATTGTTCGTCCAAAATTTGATTGATGTGATCTGCTTGTGGTTCAAGTTCACGCACCATAGTTCCAATAACCACTGCATCGGCTTTTTCAATATTGGCCACTAGAGAATCTCCCACACCTATTTCAAACCATTGTGCTGGCTGAAAAAAATACGGACCCATCGGAGAATGTCTAGTCCATCCGTAAATTTGAGTGCCAGGGATATGGGAACCTATAAAGACATATCTATCTATGCCAAGTTCATCCATTTTAGAATCTAAATAATTGGCAGCCTCTTTAAAATCTTTTGCATTGGCGTTTAAATATTCCGTTCTCCTATCAAAAGTAAGGTCAAAATGGTTGGCAAACGATCTTAGATTTCGTTCAAATCTATATGGCAAATCTATTGTTCCTATTGCAAGAAAAACCAAACACAATAATCCCAATTTAGCCACAGAAAGATTTTCTCCGTCCCAATTTTTGAGCAAAAGCAAAACTAAAGCCATATAAAAAGGCAGTGCGAATACAAAATGATGCTCAAAAAATTCGCCGCCAAGCCCCACAGAATAAGAACTCAAAAAGAAAGCTATGCTTAAAAACACAATTTTTGCAAACAAAGTTTCTTCATTTGCTTTTATATTTTGAAAAAATTTAATGAAAGGCAAAAATAAGAGAATTATCAAAGATTTAGTAAAACCTCTGGAAAATGAATTTAAGTCATCATATATGCGACTAAATTCCAAAGCCCTGCTGAATGATGAGTC
>Ga0268262_10001410_pt1 | contig 29735 bp, 24 predicted proteins | sample TergutNc150P3_FD_190354 | JGI IMG/M metagenome (GOLD analysis project Ga0268262, IMG submission 190354) | Nasutitermes corniger P3 segment gut microbial community from laboratory colony in Florida, USA - Nc150 P3 (SPAdes) (version 2) | ecosystem: Host-associated > Arthropoda: Insects >... | reverse complement strand
AAGGCGGAAGCGGAAAGGATTTTAAGAAGTTTATGAACGCAATCGTAACGGTAGTGGGGACCGACAAGGTCGGAATAATCGCCAAAGTTTCCGCTTTCTTGGCGGAGCGTGATATTAATATCGAAGACATATCGCAGACTGTTTTAAGCGGAAATTTTGTAATGATGATGATGGTTAATCTTTCGTCATGCTCTAAAGCCCTTGAGGAAGTTAAGAAAGAACTTGCCTCTCTCGGAGATACGCTCAACGTAAGCATCAGTTTGATGCATGAAAAAGTTTTTTCGGCGATGCATCGTATTTAATTCGTCATCTCTATCTTTCGGCGCAGATGTTCAGCGTAAAGTATTGAACGTTCTCAACACAATGTCATAACAGTTATTGGACAGGTAACGCAAAGCTAATTATTTTACTGTTACCGGAGTAAACCATTCCATTTGGCAGTAGTTTCCGTCATATTGCCTTGTGTCTACCCTTTCAAAATAAATTTTATCTTTTAATAAAGAATATTTTGCATTTTCATCATTCATGTATTTTGAAAAAGTATAGGCGGTTATATTCTCTTTGATGCCTTCTTCAATATCATGTAACGTATTTTCCAGTAATGTATATGCTTTCATTTTTTTATACCCTGTGCCAACAAGCCACTACCTTGCCTGTTATTCTTATGTTCTCCAGTTCATAACCTGAATAACGCCGGGGTTCATAGGCGGGGTTTGCGCTTATGAGCAGAATTGTCTGTCCGGGACCGTCGAATTCTATTTGCTTTACCAAAAGAGCGTTTTCAACTGAAACTATATATACACCGTTACCCTGAATCAAGCCGGGGTAAAAAACCACAACATCGCCGTCATTTATATTAACGCCTGTCATACTATCACCTGAAACATAGACGGCTTGTAATTTTTCCGGTTTGTAGGGAGCTATTAGGGACATAGGCAGCCGTAAGGTACGTTTGTTGACATATTCCTCAACTTCCCTGCCATGCCCGGCGGCGGCTTCATGCTCCAATAATTCTATTGCGGCTTCATCGCCGGCAGCCGGTTCGCCTTGTCCGTAAAGATACCAATTCAGGTTAATACGATATTCGAGAGCAAGCCGTTGTAATGTTTGACGGGGAGCTTTTGCCCTGCCAGTGGCTATTTGGTAGCCGTACGCTTTTGAAAGCCCCAAACTGGCGGCGAAATCTGACTTATTCAAGCCTGACGATTTTTGAACAAAAAGATACCTTTTTCCTTCGTTTTCCATTGACAACCTCTCTATATAAGTATAGTATATACTATACTTATATAGAATAACATATAGCGTTAAATTTTTATAGGGGTTTTTATGGCACAAATTTTAATCGGAACAAGCGGATATTCCTACCGTGAATGGGTAGGGCCTGTTTATCCGGAAGGTACTAAAACTAAAGATTATTTGCCTTGTTATTCAGGACTTTTTCCCACAGTGGAACTCAATTTTTCTTATCACGCTATGCCTAAAGCGCAAAATTTGGCTAAAATGCTGGCTGACGGCGGGGATAAACTTACCTTTTCGATAAAAGCCCACAGAACGCTTACCCATGAGATAAACCCTTCACTATGGGAAGGGGAAGCTAAAACCTACCTTGCGGCGATAGAACCTTTGCTTGGAGCAGAACGGCTTGAGGCGGTTTTGTTTCAGTTTCCCTATTCCTTTCATTATACGGTGGATAACAGGCGTTATTTAGACAAGCTTCTGACTTATTTTAAGGGTGTGCCTCTGGCTGTCGAATTCAGGACTGCCGACTGGTTTACGGGGAAGGTAATTGAGGGAATGAAAACAAGAAATGTGCCGATGGTTTCTCTGGATTTGCCGGAGTTGCCGAAACTGCCGCCGACTATGGACGTGGTTACTTCTTCGCTGGCTTATATCCGGCTGCATGGCCGTAACAAAGAAACATGGTGGGGGTCTGACGATCACGCCAGGTATGATTATTTGTACGATGACAGTGAAATTGACGCGTGGGCTGAAAGGATTAAGCGTATAACGGAACAGGCTAAAAGGATTGTAGTTTACTTTAACAACCACCCTTTCGGGAAGGCGGTAAGAAACGCGCAAACGCTGAAAAAAATTTTAAAGAAGATAGGGATTATTCAATAAGCAGTAAAAGGGAGGAAGGGAAATGAACAATGGGAGAAAGAGCGGTTTGTCATCTTAACATAATTGGTTTTAAAGCGGCGGTTGCCGCGGTTAAAGATAAAAATCTTCGTTTCCGCCCCTTTGTGATAGCGGGGACGGTGGGAGGGATAAGCCTTGCCCTTGACTGTTCGCCGGAAGCCGTTAAACAGGGGATTATGCCCGGCATGGCTTTGGCTGCGGCACAGCGGCAGGTAAAGGATTTGATTGTCCTTTCTCCCGATATTCCGGCTTATCAAATTATGAACAACGAACTGGAGAGGGTTGCGGCGCGATACGCTCCTGTTTGGGAAAATGATATGGTGGGGAATTTATTTTTGGACATAACAGGCACGTCAAGAATATTCGGTCCTCCCGCCGATTGTTCAAGCCGTATACTGCGGGAAATTTATGAACAGGCCGGAATAAAACCCGCCGCCGCAGTTGCGTCTAACAAACTGGTGTCGAAGGTTGCGACACGGACTATACGGCCGACAGGATTGATACAAGTATATAACGGAACGGAAGAGGAATTTCTGTCTCATCAGGATATACGGATTTTACCGGGTATGGGGCAGAAACTTTTACGGACGGCTTCTATTGTGGGAATGAGGGAGATTGGGGAAATTGCCGCTCTTACGGTTACGCAAGCCCTTGCCCTGTTCGGCAAACAGGGGCCGCTGTTGCGAAGTATGGCGCAGGGGATAGACGGCTCCCGCATTGCGGAAAAAAAAGAAGACAGGCGGATAACCCAGCAGGCGGATTTTAACGAGGACGTCATAGACGAAACCGCGCTCAGGGGAGCGATTGAAGCTCTTACGGAACACGGCGGACTTAAAATGAGAAATGAAAAATTAGGAATGAGAAGTTTGTCGCTGTACGTTATCTATGCCGATGGCGTAAGTGTCGAGGGGAGAGAACAGGTGAAACGTCCATTGGTAACGGACAGCGAAATAATGACGGCGGCTTATAAGGTTTACAAAAAGACAGTAGGTCGCCGTATACGAATACGCTCAATAGGTATTAGTTTTGAAGAGTTAGTTCCTTTGGGATTCCAGCCTGATTTGTTCGAGCCTGAAACTGAAACAACAAACAGAAAATTACAGGAAGCGATAGACAAGATACAGAACCGTTACGGCGCGGGAAAGATCAAAAGGGGGATAATATTAAATAAAAAATAAGAAAGAAGAAATAAAAAATAAGAGAGAAGATTTAACTTCTTCTATTTGTTATTTTTTATTTTATATTTATTATGCTTCTTCTATTTCTTATTTTATATTTTTTATTTGTTATTTATTATGATTCGTTTGGGATTGGTTTCGGCATATTCTTTGTTGTACGGGGTGCGCAAGCATAGTGAAATACTGGATAGGGCAGTATCGTATGGAATTAAAACTGTTTCAATTTGCGATTTGAACAATCTCTATGGGGTGCATACTTTTATTGAGGAAGCGAAAGAAAGAGGTATTAAGCCGATTATCGGTGCGGGCTTAACAGGGAATGGGGAGCGAGGAGCGGGGAATAGGGAAAATATACTTTATTGCTTTGTTGAAAACAGGGCGGGGTTTGGGCGGTTGTGTGAAATTTTAACAATACGGAATAAAGATAAGGAAAAATTTGATCCGATTACGCTTTTATGTGAACAATCCGCAGGGTTGGTTTTGGCTTCCTCTGATGAAAAATTTTTAGAAAGCCTGTCAGGAAGGGTTAAGCGGTTGTATGCCGCTGTTACTCCTACTGATATTCGGGCGGTAAATACCGGCAAAAAGTTAAATATTCCGCTTGCTTTTATTGATAATTCTGTTTTTTTGGAACATGAGGATTACGCTGTTCATAAAGTGTTACGAGCTATTGCGCTTTTGAAGACTGTAGGCAATTTGGAAGCGCAGGATACGGCTGAGCAAGAGCGAATTTTTTGCAGTTCAAAGGAAATTCGCCGCAAATTAATTACTTGGCCTCAAGCGATTAAGGGTACTGAAGAAATAACAGCATTATGCGGTTTTGACAATTTATTTGACGGCTGGGTTTTTCCGGTTTATGAAACTGCGGCGCTGTCCGCTTCTGATGAATTACGAAAGCGTGTTTATGAGGGTAACGTTGAACGCTACGGAGAATTGGGAGACAGGGAAATCGGACGGATTGATTATGAACTGAATGTGATTGAGAAAACGGGGTTTCCTTCTTATTTTTTGATTATTGACGACATTGTAAAAATGGCTTCAAGAACATGCGGACGGGGTTCGGGGGCGGCTTCGATTGTTTCCTACGGTTTGGGTATTACCAATGTAGACCCGCTGCGCCATAACCTGTACTTTGAGAGGTTTCTGAATCCTAACCGTCCTGACCCACCTGACCTTGATATTGATTTCGCGTGGGATGAGCGGAATGATTTAATAAAGGCGGTAATTGAAAAATTCGGCCCTGATTATTGCGCCCGTGTAGCTAACCATAATATGTTCCGCTACAGATCGGCCATGCGGGAGACGGCAAAGGCTTACGGTTTTGGAGATACGGAAATTACGCAGATTGAAAGAAGACTTTTTCAAATGGGTGATAAATCTGTTTCAATAGAACCTGTATGGCAGGAAATTTTTACCATCGCGAAAAAAATTGAAAGGCTGCCTCGAGGTTTAGGTATGCACTGCGGAGGGCTTGTTATTACGCCGGAGCCGATTTATCGCTATGCGCCGATAGAAAAATCCGCCGAGGGGTTTCCGCTTTTGGCGTGGGAAAAAGAAGGAGCGGAAGCGGCGGGGTTTGTTAAGATCGATTTGTTAGGAAATAGAAGTCTTGCGGTTATCAGAGACGCTGTTATAAATATAAAATATAAAATTAAAAATAATAAATATCAGATAACAGATGACGGAGAGGGTTGTGATATTGAGGACAGGTTATCAATGGCGGTAAATGACAGGGAGACGATTGAAGCGTTATCAAGGGGAGACAGTATGGGAGTTTTCTATATTGAAAGCCCGGCTATGCGGCAGTTACAAAAAAAAACAAGATGCGGGGATTTTGAGCATATTGTTATTCATAGTTCGATTATACGCCCTGCGGCAAATAAATTTATCGCTGAATATGTAAGGCGGCTTAAAGGAGGGAAATGGAAACCGTTACACCCGTTACTTGAAAATATTCTTGATGAGACTTACGGTATTTTGTGCTACCAGGAGGACGTGTCAAAAACGGCGATTGCGCTTGCAGGATTTAATGAGGCGGACGCTGATAAACTACGCAAAGTAATCGCAAAAAAAATGGGCGGGCGTAAACTTACAGTATATAAAGATCAATTTTTTGAAGGCTGCCTGAAAAACGGCGTTAATGAGGAAACGATACAGAAGATATGGGAAATGATGCTGTCTTTTGACGGTTATAGTTTTTGTAAGCCTCATTCCGCTTCTTACGCTATGGTTTCTTTTCAGTCTGCTTATTTGCGAGTTCATTACCCCGCTGAATTTATGGCGGCTGTTTTGTCCAATCAAGGGGGGTTCTATCGTCCTCATGCCTATATTACGGAAATCAGGCGTATGCGGCTTTTTACTGCCGGTCCTGATATTAATTTGTCGCAGTGGAAGTATTACGGCAAAGAGAGGGAAGTGGTTATCGGGCTTATGGCTATTAAGGGGCTTTCTGTGTCCGGGGCGCAGGCGGTTATTGATGAGCGGGAGCGTAACGGGAATTTTGTTTCTTTGGACGATTTTTCACGGCGGGTTAAACTTAACCGTGACGATATTATAGCGCTTTGCCCTGCCGGAGTTTTTGACAGTATCGCGGAGGGTACGCCCAGATATTTGCAGGCAAGGAGACTGCTGGCAAATAACAAAGAACAAATAATAAATAAAAAAGGAATTAGAAATTTAGATTTATTTACTGCGGAGATTTCTACCGCTTTTGATATTACGCAAGAAAATGTCATTGCACCACGAGTTAAAAGGAAGGTTAAAAACGATAACGATTTACGGGAAGAATATAACGCCTTGGGATTCTTGCGGAATACTCACTCGCTTGCGTTGTGGAAAGATGACGTATTAGCGGTAAAGCATCGGGTTAAGGCTTTACATATTGGGGAATTTGTCGGGCGGAATGTTAAAATGGTCGGCTGGCCTGTTACACAAAAGGACGTATGGACCAGAGACGGTTTATCTATGTGTTTTTTAAGTTTGGAAGACGAAACGGCTTTGTATGAGACGGTTGTTTTTCCGCAGGTGTTTGAGCGTTACAATAGACTGCTTTTTGACCGGCAGCCCCTGCTTGTTTTTGGGCTTGTTTCGAATGACGAGGATGCTGTTTCTCTTGAAATTAGCAGGATTGAAGTACTGGGGAAACAGCCTGCGGAGGATATTCAGAACTCAATTAAGGTTGATACTTTGGGATTACGACAGATTGAATTGCGTGTTTGAAATATCTCATGTATACTGATTACAAGAAATATATCAGTAATTTAAGCAGAGAAGATGTTCCCGGGGGGGCGAAGGTATGTATGTAATCCATGTTGATAATAGCGCTTTTTTTTGCAAGGTAATGAAAGCTTTTTTATTAGAACTGGGTGTTGATTCCGATAGTTGTAATCGAGGCGAAGAAGCGCTGGATGTTATCGGAGCCCGTAAGGTGTCCTGCGTTATCACCGGTTTGGAACTTCCTGATATGAGCGGTGAAGATTTTATAAAACAACTTTTATTTTCCGGCCATTCAATGACCATTATCGCTGTAACAGGCAGCGGAAATGACGCGCGAGTACAGAAACTTGCAGAACTTGGCGTTAAAGCTACTATCCAAAAAGGAGGCAACTGGAAAGAAAAGCTGCGTGAATATTTTTAGTTATTAGTTATATTGTAAAAGTTAAAATATTAAAACAAATGTACCGATTGTAATAAAAACACCCCCTATAATCGTTTTTATCGTTATTGTTTCTTTTAAAATAATAAATGCCATTACCATACCTATTACTAAACTAAATTTATCTATGGGTATAACTTTTGACGCTTCTCCGATCTGTAAAGCCCTGTAATAACAAAGCCATGATAATCCTGTCGCTATTCCCGATAAAATCAAAAAGAGTAAATTTTTATGCCCAATATTTGCTATTTCATTATGTTTTCCGGTAATAAAAACAATAATCCAGGACATAATTAATACAACAACAGTTCTTATTGCTGTTGCTAAATTAGAATTTATATTTTGAATACCGATTTTCGCTAAAATCGAAGTCAACGCGGCAAAGAATGCTGATAATAACGCGAAAATAATCCACATATAAATAATATATATTATATACCTATATAAGGTAAGTCGCAGATATGCAGGATTGTAAAATTGTTGGAGAAGCAGAGAGGAAGCGATGCGAAGCTTGTCCAACTTGTAAAAATTCAACCTTTTGCGTAAAAATTTACGAAGTTTCTGAGCCAAGTCCATTGACTAAAAAACGGATTTATCGCTTAATAAAGAAAATTGGGGATATAGCTCAGTTGGTAGAGCGATTGGTTCGCAATCAATAGGCCAGGGGTTCGAATCCCCTTATCTCCATAGTATTATTGATTAGCTATTAAAATAGTATTATTCGTTACTATTAACGTTTAGCAGTAATTCTGGGGATTCGAACCGGAGTAATCCTGTAATAATCCCAAGGCGAAAGCCTTGCTAAAGTTAATACGCCGCATGGATGCGGCGAGGATTACGCAGGCGGGCTGTAGGAAGCAAACAGGATGTTTGCGACCGGAAGCCGAATCCCCTTATCTCCATAGTATTATTGATTAGCTATTAAAATAGTATTATTCGTTACTATTAAGTTACTTTTAGAGTTAAGAATAGCTTAATAAACGGTTTTTATTAAATAATTTGCATAAGGAGTTATTGATTAACTATAATATATGATATAGTATGATAAATATAATAAAAACGGTAAATTTGGGGATTTGAACCAATTCTGTGAAAGAAAACAGGAAGAATTGTCCGAATATATATAAACTGTTTAAATACAGGAGGTATTTTTAAATGAAATTTTTCAAAAAGTCGTTATTTTTTGTTTTATTTATATTTTTAAATCTTTTTACCATTATTTCCGGTCTAAGCGGAGATGAAACCTACAATTACTATGCGCTGGAATATTTTAAAAAAAGCCTGGAATGTCTTGTCACAGGAGAATACAATAAGGCGATAAATTACTGTAATCAGGTAATAATCCGTGACCCAAAATCAGCTGTTACATATACAATCCGCGCCAGAGCTTATTTTGAAAAAAATGATATGAATAACGCGATAAAAGATTGTACTCAGGCAATAAATTTAGATAAAAGTAATATTAGCGCGTATTTCATTCGGGGTAACGCTTACGCGAAAGAAGGTAATATAAATAAAGCTATCTCAGATTGGCAGTCAGTTTTAAGGTTGGACCCGGAAAATGAAAACGCGAAACATAATATTGAATTAGCCCGGAATTCATAAAGAATACAGTCAATTTATCTCCAAAACCTCTATTGATAAATATTTAGTAATATGTTATAAGATCAAAAACCATGACAGGTACGCCGTTTTATGCTTCCGGTCTGAAATTTTCATGTAAACGTTGTTCTTCATGCTGCAGGTACGATGCGGGATATGTGTTTCTTTCGGAAAATGATCTTAAAAAGCTAATAGCGGAGCTGAAAATGGACAGAAACAGTTTTATTAAGACTTATTGTCGTTGGGTAAATGATTCCCGAAACGAAAATGAAGTTCTTTCTTTAAAGGAAAAATCCAATAAAGACTGTATTTTGTGGGATTCAGGCTGTCTTGTCTATTTGGCTCGTCCTGTTCAATGCAGTACTTTCCCGTTTTGGGAATCTATTGTTGCTTCAAAGCAAGCTTGGCAAGTTGCCGCTACAGGTTGTCCGGGAATGAATACCGGTAAACTGCATTCGGAAAAGACAATAGATCAGTATATTAAAAAGCGCGTTTTGGAATCGGTAATTGTCAGGCAGGAGGGAAATCAATGAAAATACATTTTTGGGGTGTACGCGGTTCTCTTCCGTCTCCGGCAACACCTGCCCGTATAAAGAGCAAAATTTCCGCCATTTTACAGCAGGTGACTCCTGAAGATATTGTAGACGCGGAAAGCCGTGAAAGGTTTTTAGCAGGTCTTCCGCCGTGGCTTTTCGGGACAGTCGGCGGAAACAGCCCGTGTGTCAGTATAACTTTTGAAGATCCTGCAGAATGTATTATATTTGACTGCGGTTCCGGGATTCGTGAGCTTGGAATGGCGCAATTCAACGAAAAGAAAAAGACATCCCGGTTTCACATTTTCTTTTCCCATTTTCATTGGGATCATATAATGGGGCTGCCTTTTTTCGGACCGGCGTATAACCCGTCAAATAAAATTGATTTTTATTCGCCGGTGCCGGATATCGAAAAAATCCTGGACGGGCTTATGATGCCTCCTTATTTCCCAATTCGCCTTGACAGTATGGGAGCCGGAAAAACATTTCATCATCTGGAAAAAGAGGTACAAATCGCCGGGCGTACTATCAGTTTTAAAAAAATGAATCATCCGGGAGGTTCTTATTCATACTGCGTAAACGAAAACGGAAAGAGATTAATTTACGCTACAGATACGGAGCTTACCTCAAATGATTTTATCAAGAACGATGAAAACGCCGTTGTTTTTCTGGACGCGGATCTTATTATCATTGACTGCCAGTATACTTTAGGTGAAGCCATAGACAAATACAACTGGGGACACAGCGCGTTTAATCTTGCGATTGATTTCGCGGTAAACTGGAATATTAAACACATGGTTATGTTTCACCATGATCCTTCCTATGACGATCATAAACTATACGGTATTTTGCAATCCGCATGCTGGTATCTTGAAAGAATGAACATGAAAGGAATTGAGTTAACACTGGCTTATGAAGGCCTGGAAATCTCCGTATAAAAAGGGGTTTCGTTGTCTAAACAAAAAAAGAAAAAACGCGGTGTTTTTTCGAAAATCATAATTTTCATTTCAGTAATTATCGCTTTTGTTCTTGTTATGATTCCGCTTGGTCTTGGTGTCATTATTTATTTCAACTCTCCGGTACAGTCTGAAAAACTTCCCGTATTAACCGGTGATATTGATGGTATAAGAAAATCGGAAGACGGCGCTTATTATATTGATGTACGCAGGGGAGAAAGCTCACAATCCGTAGGGTTACGTCTTGAAAGAGCAAAGTTAATTAAAAACAGGTATTTTTGGAATTTGATTTGCCGCTGGAAAAAAGAACAAATAAAAACAGGCGTATACAGACTGGAAATTCCCACAAGCCAGCTTGCCATTCATCAGCTCCTTGTTTCAGGAAAGCAGATTTTATACAGGGTTACAATTCCTGAAGGAGTAACTTTAAGAAAAACGGCCGGAGTTCTTGAAGAAACGGGTATTTGTTCGGCGGAAGATTTTCTTGAAGCGGCAAAGGACCCTTCAATTATCAACTCATACAGAATACCCAATTCGTCAATGGAAGGCTATCTTTTTCCCGATACCTATCTTTTCCCTTTAGAATACCCCGCGTCTCATGTTGTCAAAGCAATGGCGGATAACTTTTACGCCAGAATCGAAGAAATCGATCCCGCTGTAAAAAAATTAAGTTCGCAGGAGTTAAATGAAAAAGTTATAATTGCTTCCATTGTTGAGCGCGAATACAGAATAAGCGAAGAAGCGCCGTTAATGGCGGGAGTTTTTTATAACAGACTTAAAATAAATATGGCTTTACAATCATGCGCGACTGTCGAATATATAATCACTGAAATCCAGGATAAACCCCATCCGCTTGTTATTCTTAATAAAGACCTTGAAATAAGCGATCCATATAACACATACATAAGGCCGGGATTACCTCCTGGTCCTATTTCAGCCCCTGGAATTGTCGCTTTAAGAGCGGCGATATTTCCCGAAAAAACAGATTATTTTTATTTTCGTCTTAACGACGCTACGGCAGGAAGACATTATTTTTCAAAGACACTGGACGAACACATAAAAGCCGGTCAGCTTATCCCCAAGGGACGAAGCTGATTTAAAAACGGTTAAAGAATGAGCCTTATTTCAAAACTTACAATTCAGGAAATTAATAACCGGCTGGACGCAATATCCATAATAGGGGACTATATCAGGCTTGAGAAAAAGAGCGGGCGCTGGTGGGGAAGATGCCCTTTTCACGCCGGCGGTCAGGAGAAAACCCCTTCATTTAAAGTTGATCCCGATCTTAAAACGTACCATTGTTTTGGATGTAACAAAGGCGGCAGCGTAATTGGTTTTGTCATGGAAATTGAAAACCTTAGCTACCCTGAAGCGCTTAAAAACATTGCCGGCAAAATGGGAATTGAAATTATTTATGAAGAGGGCAGTGGAGCCGAGGCGGAAGACAATTCCATAAAAAACGAGCTCTTTGAGTTATACGCGAGAACCACAAAGACATTTCAGCATTTTTTACATGAAAAACCGGAAGGTCAGAACGCGCTTAAGTACCTTTCAGAAAGAGGTATTAACAGGGAAATGGTAGAATGTTTTAAACTTGGTTTTGCGCCTGCCGACAGGGAATTTTTATTTAAATTTTTAAAGCAAAAGAGCTATTCAGATGATTTTCTGGAGAAATCGGGGTTGTTTTCTTCAAGGTATAAAACAATTTCTCTTTTTTCAGGGAGGCTTATATTTCCTATAACAGACAGGCAGGGAAGAATTGTAGCTTTTGGCGGAAGAGCATTACCGGGTGTTCTGCAAAATGACGGCAGCGAACCCCCAAAATATATAAATTCACCTGAAACTGAAATTTATAAAAAGGGGCAGACTCTCTTCGCGATTGACATCGCGAAAACTGAAATTAGAAAGACAAAAACCGCTGTTTTAGCAGAAGGTTATGTCGATGTAATTGCCCTTCATCAGGCAGGGATTAAAAACGCTGTAGCGCCGCTGGGGACAGCGTTTACAGACGAACAGGCAAGCTGGCTGCGCCGGCAGGCAGATAATATTACGCTTGTTTTTGACAATGATGAAGCGGGGCAAAAAGCGGCATACAAGGCAATTCTTACCTGCCGGAAAAACGGCCTTTCATGTAGTCTTGTTAACGTTATTAACGCGGTAAAAATCGAAACAGGAGCAGCTGATGAAAAAATAAAGGATCCGGCGGATATTTTACAAAAATTCGGCGTTGAAATATTGAAAAAAATAACAAATTGCGCTATAAATGATTTTGAGTACCTTATTTCTCTTGGAGCGTCAAATAAAGAGGGAAATAAAACACGTGTGGCAGAATTTTTCTTTCCGTATTTAGACGCGTTGGATTCTGAAATTGAGCGTAATGATATTATCGCGCGGCTCGCAGATACTATTCGGACAGAACGTGACGCGTTACAAAAGGATTATTTACTCTGGAAAAAGAGTTTAACATCACGATTTGCGGCAGATAAGCGGGATAACGCTTATTCGGCGCATACAATACGCAGAAACGCGGAGCTTGTATTACTTACTGTTGTAGCTGTTAATATGGAATTGTACGGAGAATTCCGCGCCGCTCTTGAGATTAAGGAGATTGACGACAGAGACGCAAAAGAACTTTTTATCGCTTTGGAAGAATGTTATCAACACGGCGAAAGCGGGATGGATTTTCTTTTGGCGCGGATAAAAAATGAACAGTTAAAAAATTTTATTATCAGTAACGGGGATTCACCTGAGTTTAAAGGCGGTAGTTTTAGTTCAAAAGATTCCCAGCCTACTGATCCAAGACGGCTTATGGAGGACGGAATAACTGAAATACGAATAAAGAGACTTCGTAAGAGATTAGATGATATTGGGATAGAGCTTCGTAATCATGAACGAAAAGCGGATAGTAGCGTAAACATTGATGATTTATTGGCAGAAAAAAAAGACATAGATTCACAAATTCTAAAAATTAAAGGAAGGTAACTTATGCTGGATTTTGTATATTCAAAATTAAGGAAAATGCCGCCTCTCTTGGTTCATTTCCATAAAAAGCCAACACGAAGGGTAAAGTGTAAGCCTCTGCCTGAAGTTACAGTTAAAGTTCATGAAAATGCCGGACAGGAATTCCTGATGGACCCGGCATTTTCCGATCCTGCGATCATTAAGCTGCTTGAATACGCAAAACAGAAGAAAACGCTTTCATACGAAGAATTATCTGATTTTCTTCCTGAACATATTACAAATTCAGATAAAATCGAACAGGTTCTTGCTCTTCTTGAAGCAAATAATGTTCAGCTTGTGGAAGAAGAAAACACGTCTGAAGAAGATGAGAGTGACGCCCGTAAGGATCAGGATACATCCAAAAAAAAATCCACTGCGGCAAATGACAAGGATTCGTCAATTGTTGATGATCCGATAAGGCTGTACCTTCGCGAAATAGGGCGCGAGCATCTTTTGTCGGCGGAGCAGGAAATTGAATTATCCAAACAAATGGAAGAAGGTGAAAACATTGTAAAGAACGTAATAAAAAAATCCGGCATGATAATTCCTGAATTCTATTCAATTGCGCAAAAAGCGTTTTCAAAAAAAGATCTGCGTGAGCTTAATCTTTCAAAAAAAGAAATAACCGAACATATGACAGAGTACCGCAGGTTAAATCAATATTATAAGGATACGTTACGCATAATTCAGGGTGACCTGAAAAATTACATGGAACTGAAAAAACAGCTTATTTCAAGGGATATTGATTATATTGAAGACAAGGAATGTTCCGTTATCAGAAAAAGAATCATGAAAGCTGTTAAAAATACACAGATACATCCCGATGAAATACAGTCTTTTTCCGATAAATTTATAATTGCGGCAAAGAAAATAAAACGCTACATAAAAGAACAGGAAAGGCTTGAAAAACACCTGAAAGTAAGTTCTCCCAAGGAACTTCGCACTTTAGGACGATACCTTACAATAAAAGAAGAACGCGAAAAACTGGAAAAAGAACTTGGTCTTTCGTCAGAAGAAATAAAAGAAAAAATCAGGCTTATACAGGTAAACCAGAAAAAGTTAAGAATGCTTGAAGCGGAATTTGAAGAACCGATAGAAAATATAAATCAAATGGCAAGTGAAATTTTCCATGGCCGTATAATGATGAAAAAGGCAAAGGACAGGCTGATAAGGGCAAATCTGCGTCTTGTAGTATCAATAGCGAAAAAATATACAAACAGGGGTCTGCATTTTTTTGATCTTGTTCAGGAAGGAAACATAGGTCTTATAAAAGCAGTTGAGAAATTTGAATACCAGAAAGGCTTTAAATTTTCAACTTACGCTACATGGTGGATAAGGCAGGCGATTACGCGCTCAATTTCCGATCAGGCAAGAACAATCCGGGTGCCTGTACACATGATCGAACAGATTAACAAGGTTGTCCGTGAATCAAGGCAGCTTTTACAAGCGCTTGGACGCGAACCTACCGATGAAGAAATAGCGGAAAAATTGGGCTGGACCGCGATGAGGGTAAAGTCAGTTAAAAATGTGGCGCGCGAACCTATAAGCCTTGAAACGCCAATCGGCGAGGAAGAAGATTCCCTGCTCGGCGATTTTATTGAAGACAAGGATGTAGAAAATCCGGCAAATCAAACTGCTTTTAAAGTGCTGCAGGAACAGCTTGGCGGTGTTCTTTCCACGCTTCCCGCGCGTGAACAGGAAGTACTTAAAATGCGTTTCGGGCTTGATGACGGATATTCGCTTACCCTTGAAGAAGTCGGTTTATACTTCAATGTTACCCGGGAACGTATAAGACAAATTGAGGCAAAAGCGCTACGCCGTCTGAGACATCCAAAGAGAAGCCGGAGACTTAAAGATTATCTTGATCATTAAAATTATTAATAAAATGGGTTTTCAAAGCGGCTTAATTTATGGTAATTTTAATATTGGAAGAGGCTCAGTTGTTTGAAAAAAGGGAGAGATCATGGTTACTGAAAATGATTTGGATAAACTTCGTTCACTGCAGGAAATAGTCTATGAAAAAATCGGGCTTGAAAAGAATATCCAGGAAATACCAAAATTATTGGGAACTCAGGAAGAATTATTGAACAGGCTCAAGAAGACTTTTATCGAAAAAAATCAGGATTATGAAAAGATAAAAGCTGAAGAAGCCGGTTTAAGAAACAGTCTTGCGGAAGTTGAAGCCGCAAGGGAAAAATCCGAAAAAAACATGGATTCTGTCGCAACTCAAAGAGAATATGAAGCGCTTGATAAAGAAATCCGCGACGCGTCTGAAAAAGAACAGCAATACCGCAAAGATTTACAGCACAGAGAACGTGATCTTAGCGAACTTGATGAACAGATAAAACAACACGCTGCTCTGATTGAACAGCAGGAAAAGGAGCTTGAAGATCGTAGAAAAAAAATTGAAGCTGAAATTTCAGACAAACAAAAACAGATAGATACGCTTCGTAAGAAAGAAAGTAAACTTACGGAAAACCTTGATACTGAGGTAGTATTTAAATTTGAACGCATTATCAAAAATAAAATGGGTATCGGAATAGTAGCTATCAAGGGAAACGTATGTATGGGCTGCCACATGATTTTACCCGTTCAATTCGCAAATGAAGTCCGTATAGGGGAAGAATTTGTTTTTTGCCCTTACTGTTCGCGTATTCTTTATTATGAAGAGTCCGCCGAGGGAGAAGAGGACTTCTTTAATACGGAAGATACAGGTTCACTTTCTGATCTTGACGATATAGAAGAAGATGACTATGAAGAAGATGAGGAAGATGAAGAAAAAGTTAACGTTGATTATGAGGAATGAGTAAGCGATGAACCAGGCTGCCGCTCAGCGCCTAAGTATTCAGGCGCCGGGAGGAAAGTCCGGGCTCCGCAGGGCATGATGCCGGGTAACACCCGGGACATTTTCAAGGATTTATTTCTGAAGGTGGACAGACAGCGCAGCAGAAAATATACCGCCTGACCACCTGACCACAAAAACGTATAAAAAGAATTACTATTGTACATTGCTTATACGCTTTAGTGGTCAGGTGGTTAGGTAAGGGTGAAATGGCGGGGTAAGAGCCCGCCTCGACGGCGGTAACGCCGTCGCAAAGATTCAGGTTTTAACCGGGATGGTTTGCCATCCTCAGTCAAGGCCTGAAAAGGCAAGCCTCATCAGGAGCAAAGTCGAACAGCGTTTAAAGCCGGTTTTTACCGGTTTACCGGCGGCCCGCCGGATATACGCGGGTAGACTGCTTAAAAAGAGCGGGTAACGGTTTTTTTAGACAGATGGCAGCATAAATCAAAGGCCGAAGGCTTTTGATTACAGAACCCGGCTTATGGTTCATCGTTTTTTTTTAAAGAAGTTACATTATTAATTGACTTTGTTTTTAAATTTATGTAAAATTCCCTATAAAGTAATATGTTTAGCGATAAAACTTTGTCCCGTCATGGAAGGCAAATATATTTACAAAAAAAAATCCACACTATAACAGCTTTACTGGTTATACTTGCGGCGGTAATTATCTCTATTTTAATAATTTATAGGGTTAAAAACGGTGTAAGCAATGAAAAAAATGAGCTCTTACGGATCTGGAATGAAGGAAATTATGAAAAAGCTTATGAAATCAGTAAAAATGCGTTATTTCAAAAGCCGGTGGATTATTTTTTGCTTACAATACACGGGTTTTCAGCGTACCAACTGGGTATTTCCCAGATAAACAGTCAAAATACGCTTCTTTATATTGACGAAAGTATTTTTTCTCTCAGAAAAGCTCTTTTATATAAAGAAGCATCCAATGACGGGCGCATTTATTATGTACTTGGAAAAGCATACGGATATAAAGGTACGGAATATTCGGATCTCGCGATCAAATATCTTGAAATAGCGAGCAAAGTTTATGACGCCAAAGATATACCGGAATACCTTGGCCTTGCCTATGCAGCTTCAGGAGATTACAGAAACAGCGTCGCGTCATTTTCCATGGCCTTTAATTCTGACAAACCTCCGTCGGATAGTTTATTGCTGTCAATAGCGCGTTCTTATATCGCGATGGAAGAATACAGTATGGCATCGGGGTATCTAAAAAGGTGCATAGAAATGTCCGCGGATTCAAAGTCCGTCGTTATCGCGCATTTTCTGTTAGCTGAGGTTTACAGACTGACAGGCGATTATGAAAACGCGGAAGAACAATATTTTAGCATATTGAATAATTCAGGCGAAAACGCTGAAGTTCATTATCAGTTAGGTGAATTGTATAGCCTGAAAGGCGATACGACCAGAGCAAGAGCGGAATGGAGACTGGCATACAGACAGGATCCGGCCCATGCAAAAACAAGAGCGCGGCTTAATATATAGGTGGAGGGAACATGTTTGGCAGTATTTCGACAGATTTAGGTATTGATTTGGGAACCTGTAATACGCTTATTTATATCAAAGGTAAGGGCATAGTGCTGAATGAGCCTTCCGTTGTCGCGGTTGAAAGAGGTACAAAAAGGCTGGTCGCTGTCGGAGCTGACGCCAAACGTATGCTTTGGAAAACGCCGGAAAATATAATTGCGATAAGACCTATGCGCGACGGGGTTATAGCGGATATAGAATCCACAGAAAAGATGATCCGTTTTTTTATCTATCGTGTTTTCCCTCGTTACCGTTTTATAAAACCAAGAATGGTCATTGGGGTTCCATCCTGTATTACAGAAGTTGAAAGACGCGCAGTTGAAGAAAGCGCTTATAAATCCGGCGCCAGGGAAGTGCACATTATCGAAGAGAGTCTTGCGGCAGCGATCGGGGCCGATATTCCGATACGCGAGCCTGCCGGTCATATGATTTGCGATATTGGAGGCGGCACATCTGAAATCTCTGTTATTTCACTTGGAGGCATGGTTGTAACAAGCGCCATACGCATCGGTGGTGATGAATTTGACGAAGCTATAATAAAGCACATTAAAGGCGTTCACAACCTTGTAATCGGCGAACAAATGGCGGAAAAGCTCAAAATAGAAATCGGGAACGCGTCACCTGAAAAAATAATTGAAAAAATGGAAGTAAAAGGCAATGACGCTATTACAGGTCTTCCCCGTCGTCTCGAAATAGATTCTGTTGAAGTGCGTGAAGCGCTAAAAGACCCGATTACCGCGATAATTGACGAAATAAAAGCTACACTTGGAAAGACACCTCCTGAGTTGGCGGCGGATATTGTGGACAGAGGGATTGTAATGACAGGCGGCGGTTCGTTGTTAAAGGGACTGGATAAACTTATCGCTAAAGAAACAGGAGTACCGGCGATTATTGCCGATCAACCTGAAAATTGCGTAGCTTTAGGCGCAGGTAAATATTTTGAATATTTAAAAGGCGCAGACTTAATTAAGAATATTTATGACAGACTGAACGGCTGATTTATGAAAGGTAAATCCTTTGCGGCGTTTTCACGGAAAAGCGGCAGAACAGCGCCAAGAACGCCGCTAAACGCGACCGTTTATGTTTTTGTGTCGCTTATACTTGTATCAACATTAATGTTGATGCTTACTAATATTGGTTTTATAACAAATGCAAAAAATTTGGGACTATCGGCGTTTTTAGGTGTAAGGGGGGGAGTATATGAATTTTCTTCTATTATTTCGAGGACGATACTTTCTGTAAAAGAGCTTGCTGATTTAAGAAAAGAACACGCTGAATTGTTAAAACAGCTTGAACGTTATGAAGAACTGGAACGAAGCAGCGCTGAAATTTATCAGGAAAATATCAGACTGCGCGAACAGCTTAACTTTTCGAGGACGTTACGTTATAACAGAATCCCCGCTGAAATTTCAGGCAGGGATCCTGATAATCTTTTTTCCGCCATTGTAATTAACAGGGGATCTTTTTCCGGAGTAAAAAACGATATGCCTGTAGTTGCATGGCAGGACGGTACTCAGGCATTAGTAGGCAAGGTAATTCAAGCGGGAACTTTTGAAAGCCTTGTAATGCCTGTTTTTGACATTAATTCGCAGGTTTCAGCGCGTTTTTCAGTTTCGCGGTATGAAGGCATTACGGAAGGTCAGGGAAACTCTGAAATACCATTATTAATGCGATTTGTACCTAAAAGAGCAAGAAGTGAAATTAACATAGGCGATGTAGTTGTTTCAAGCGGAATGGGAGGAATATTTCCGGCAGGCATCAATATCGGACGCGTCAACTCTGTTAATGTTCATGAATATATTAGTACTTTGGAAGTCAGCGTTATTCCGATGATTGATTTTTCAAGACTGGAGTATGTTTTTATAATAGAAAATGAAACGGAAGAATCAAGGTTAATAAATGATTAGGTGTATAATTTGGACAGTTTTACTTTGCATATTGGCGGGCATACTGCAGTCAACCCTGATTGCGAGAATCGCGTTTTTTAATGTTATTCCTGATTTGGCTCTGTGTATACTTGTTTTCTCGGCATATGTTAACGGAACTATGGCAGGGCAGGTTTCAGGATTTTGCTCGGGGCTTTTTCTGGATTTTCTTTCCGCCGCCCCTCTTGGATTAAACTGCCTTATACGTACTCTGATTGGCGCTCTTGCCGGTATTTTTAAAGGTTCATTTTTCCTTGATTTATTTTTTATGCCGGTAATCCTCTGCGCTCTCGCGACCATTCTTAAAGCAATAATACTGTTTATTCTCCATATAATTTTTAATTCCATACCCGCTTATTCATTTATATCTTCACTTTTATGGATTGAACTTGGTCTTAATTGTCTGAGCGCTCCGCTGTTATTTCTTTTATTAAAACGGATTAAGCCGCTGATAACAGGACGAAATTAAAAATGAGAATGCGTGATAATCCGGAATTGCGAATAAATATACTCAGAGTACTTTTGGCCGTTGTATTTGTTGTTTACAGCGGCAGGCTTTTCAGTATACAGATACTGTCTGGTGAAATATATCTCAGCCGCGCTCTGGATATTTCCCGAAGAACATATACAATTCCTACCCAAAGAGGAGAAATTTACGACCGTGATATGAAAAAAATCCTTGTTATGAACAGGGATTCTTTCGTAGTCAATATAACTCCGGCCGATGTTCCCCAAAACAGCATGGATGATGTAATTGAAATTGTTTCAGGAATACTCGGTATTTCATCCGCTGAAATCAAAGCGAAGCTTCCAAGTCAGTATTTGCAGCTCTATCAGCCTCTGGAAATCGCGGCTAATGTTTCTTTTTCTACAATTTCCGCCCTTGCGGAAAGAAAAAATGTTCTGCCGGGAATTTCATGGCAGAATAAATCTGTTCGCGATTATAATGAGGCGGGAAGCCTTTCGCATGTATTGGGTTATGTAGGAGATATAACCCGTGATGAGCTTACATCTCTTTATAACATGGGTTACCAGCAGGGTGATGTTATCGGCAAGTCGGGAGTAGAAAAACAATACGATGAATATTTGCGCGGTAAGCAGGGATGGGAAACAAGAACTGTCGATTCCAGGGGCAGGCGTATTTCCGGAAGGGAGAATACTGTAATTCCTCCTGAAATGGGAAAAAATCTTGTGTTGACAATTGATACTGATTTGCAAACATTAGTTGAAAAAGCGTTAGGACGGAGAATTGGCTCCGCGTTGATTATACGTCCTACAACCGGTGAAATTCTTGCTATGGTCTCATATCCCTGGTATGACCCGAATATCTTTATAGACGGCCTTCAATCGGATTACTTTGCCCTTATAAACGATCCCAATAAGCCTTTATTGAATCGCACGATTCAATCAAGTTATCCGCCGGCTTCAACTTTTAAAATTATAATGACAACAGGTCTTTTAGCGGAAAATTTAATTCCGCCTGAACAGACAATCTTGTGCCGCGGTTTAATAAATTACGGCAACCGTGACTGGAACTGCCATATAAAGACAGGGCACGGAAGGTTGAATCTAAGATACGCCATGGCCCAATCATGCGATATTTTTTACTGGACAGTCGGAAGGGATTATCTGGGAGCAGAGAGGATTGTTAATTACTCAAGAAATTACGGTTATGGTGAATTTACCGGCATTGATCTTCCCGGTGAAATACAGGGTTTTATTCCAACTCCCCAATGGAAAGAACGGCGTTACCATGAGAAGTGGCAGGCAGGGGATACGATGAATATGTCAATAGGGCAGGGTTATACCCTTGTTACTCCCCTTCAAATGGCGAATATGATCTGTATGACTGTAAATGACGGAAAGATTTACAAACCTCATATTCTTAAGGAAATTCGCGATCCTGTAACCAACGCGATAGAAAAATCAGTCAAGCCGGAATTACTGCATGAAAGCAGTTTAAATCCACAGGTTTTTGAAACGGTTCGTCAACATATGAGGGGAGTAATAACGGAAGGAACAGCGCAGTATCCGCTTAATATAAAATCTGTGCAAATCGCGGGAAAGACAGGAACCGGAGAAATAGGGCTTCCCGACCGGTGGCATTCATGGTTTGCGGCGTACGCTCCGTTTGACAGTACAAATCCTGAAGAAAAAATAGTAGTATGTGTTATGGTGGAAGCCGCAAATGTTTGGGAATGGTGGGCTCCTTACGCTTCGGCGGTTATTTTTCAAGCGTACTTCGCGAAACAAACGTACGAAAACGCGGTGCGTACATTGGGCTTTCAGTATCTTATGCCGATACAGGGACGCAGGGAATGAAATTACGCGAGATAATAAAAATAGATTATTTACTGCTGCTGCCTGTCATTGCTTTGCTTGTTTTCGGCGTTTTATATATTTATTCCTCTGGAATAACGTCATCAGGTATTCAGGTTTCCGATGAATATATTAAACAAATTATATGGGCAGTCGCGGGGATCGCGGCGGCAATTGTTCTTGCCATGGTAAATTACAGAAGATTTTACAACATTTCTGTTTATATTTATTTAGTTTCCCTAATTCCTCTTTTATATACGCTTGTATTCGGCAGAATTATTTATAATGCGGCGCGCTGGCTTAGAATTGGAGCTTTTGGCATACAGATGTCTGAATTTGTAAAGATATCCGTAATTATTCTCCTTGCGCGCTACCTTGCGGACACCGATCATAACAGAAGATCATTCTCGCGTTTTTTAATAAGCTGTTTAATTGTTCTTATACCGATGGGTATTGTCCTTCTTCAACCCGATCTTGGAACGGCTCTTGTTTATATAGCCATACTGATAACTATGACCTTTTTAGCGGGCGTAGCGATGCGTTATATATCTTTTATTATTTTTACCATTGCGCTGACAGGAATTTTTTTGGTGTTGCCGCTTTGGCAGGCATTTATTTTCAGAAAATCAATACCTTTTCTCGCGGTTATTACGAATATAAAAATAATTGTTATGGTGATATCTTTCTTGCTGTTAATTGCCGCTATAGCCGTTTTTGGGTACGTTAAATACAAAAAAAAATATTTTTACTGGATTGTTTATATGGCGTTAATTGTTATGCTGTCAATCGGCACATCATACGCCGCCCGTCTTGTATTAAAAAATTACCAGCTTATGCGGCTGATAGTTTTTCTTGATCCAAATGTTGACAACCGCGGAGCAGGCTGGAATATTATCCAGTCGGTTACCGCCATAGGAGCCGGAGGACTTACAGGAAGGGGTTATTTACAGGGTACGCAGAGTCACTACAGATTTCTGCCTGAACAAAGCACTGATTTTATTTTTTCAATATATTCCGAAGAAACAGGTTTTCTTGGCGGCTTGATGGTTTTTTTTCTGTTTTTATTAATATGCCAGAGGCTTATTACTACAATGAAAATTACAATCGATCCTTTCGCGAAATACATCTGCGCCGGGCTTGTCGGTATGTTTGGTTTTCACTTTATAATTAATGTAGGGATGACAATGGGTATTATGCCGATAACGGGTATTCCTTTGTTATTTATGTCATACGGAGGTTCGGCTGTTCTTGCGGCAATGCTCGGTATAGGCATTGTTTTAAGTATTTATGTAAGAAGGTACAACCGGTGATGTCCGGTAAATATGCCTTAAGGTATATCGATACTGTAGAAGAATTTGGAGGACTTCTTTTAAATGTAGAAAAACCCGGGCGTTATACAGGAGGGGAAGCAGGTATACTCGCGAAAAAAGATGACGCCGCTTTTCATACATTAATCGCGTTTCCTGATTTATATGAAATCGGAATGGTAAATCAGGCGTTACGTATTATCTACAACCGTTTAAACAGAATGAAAGGTGTTTCTTGCGATCGCGCTTTTGCTCCGGCCCCGGATTTTGAAAAATTATTACGCAAAAAGAAAATTCCCCTGTACGGCCTTGATACGGGGATTAGTCTTTCATGCCTTGATCTGCTGATGTTTACCCTTTCCTATGAACTGGGATTAAACGGTGTTCTTTTAATGCTTGATGTTTCCGGCATTCCGCTCCGTTGTACGGAAAGGAATGAGGAAAACCCGGTTGTTATCGCCGGAGGGCCTGTAGTTTCCAATCCGCTTCCGTTTTCTCCGTTTATTGACGCTTTTTGGGTTGGAGAGGCGGAAGCCGGTTTTTTTGATTTGGTAAATGATATGGTTTTTCTTAAATCAACCGGGCAGGGCAGAGCAGGACTGCTTGAAAAATTATCTTCTCATCCGAATGTCTGGGTTAAGGGAAAGGAAAAAGTATCACGCGCGATTTTTTCAGGTTTTTCTTTTGATGAAACAGAGGCAGCCGTGTTTCCAATTCCAAGCATGAAGATAGTACAACATCACGGCTCTGTAGAAATAATGCGCGGATGCCCTAACGGCTGCCGTTTTTGTTTCGCCGGTTTTTGGTACAAGCCGATGCGTCAGAAAAGACGGGAATATATTATATCGCAGGTAAACGAAATGGTTACAAAGGGAGGCTGGCAGGAAATAAGCCTTTCATCTCTTTCTTCCGGTGATTATTGCGGCATCGCTGAACTTGTAGATGAACTTAACAGTAAGTTCTCTTCAATGCATATTTCTTTTCAAATGCCGTCTCTTAAGGTATCTGGTTTTTCGCTTGATCTTTTGGAAAAAATCTCCGTAACAAGAAAAAGCGGTCTTACGTTTGCTGTTGAAACACCCTGTGATATATGGCAGGCTGCCATAAATAAAGAAGTTACCCGTGATTCAATTGTTTCAATTCTTGAAGAAGCAAAAAAAAGAGGCTGGAAAAGCGCCAAGTTTTATTTTATGATCGGGCTGCCGTTACCGGATATTGAAAAATCAGCGCAATTGTATGAAGAAGAAGAAATTGTGGATTTTATTTTAGATATAGCAAGAAGATCAAAAATGCGTTTCAGTATTAATGTTGGTATTTTTATTCCAAAGCCTCATACACCGTATCAATGGGCATCACAGATAAACAGCGAAGAGGCTGTAAAAAAAATGGAGTATATTCGTTCAAAGCTTAAACCAAAGGGACACAAGGTAAGTATATCGGATACTTTTATTTCTAAAATAGAAGGTGTTTTAAGCAGAGGTGACGAAAGAGCCGGATTTTTATTCGAAAAAGCCTTTCTTGGCGGAAGCAGACTGGACGCATGGAACGAATATATTAACAAGGATGTTTGGCAAAATCTATTTGAATTAAATAATGAGTTGATAAATGAAATTATGTCAGGAAGGGAGAAGCTGACTTGGCAAATAATTGATTCAGGGGTAACTAATGAATATTTTATTAATGAACTTAAAAAGTCAAATGAATCTAAATATACAGAATCTTGCGCTGCTAAGTGCAGTCAATGCGGTATTTGTAAACATGATACAGGAATAGTAAAAAATAAGCCTATTTTCGTTAACCGTGAAAATGTACAGGTTAACGATGTATCTTCCGTTGATAAAAGTGATCCTTCAATATACAGGGTTTTATTCAGTTTTAGTAAAAAAGAAAGCTCAGTTTTTCACGGTCATTTAAGCCTTATTGAAATTTTTTCAACTTCGTTAAGAAGAGCCGGTATTCCTGTAATTTACACTAAAGGCTTTAATCCGCTTGTTAAAATGGAATTTCCGTCACCTTTGTCAACAGGTATTGCAGCTGATTGTGAATTTGCTTCCGTAGACACTTATGAAAATTTACATATTGATAATTTTATATGTGATATTAACAAATGTTTACCCCAGGGCATTTGTATAAGTAACGCTGAAGTTTTTTATATTAAATCCGGTATGAAAAAACATTCGTTGTCATCATTGTTATGGGGTTTTGCTTATTATGGTACAGAGAAAAAAATTGATTATGTAAATGCCAAACACGAAAAATCTTATAGACAGGATCGTCTTTCAAAAGATTGTGAAACAATATTTTCACTGAGGCGCAAGAAGGTACTGGCGCGTAATATTATGGGCGATGCAAGTGAATGGGCTTCATATTTTGACGTATACAGGTTTCTTTATCCGCAATCTTAGCCAAAACAATATATTATAGTAGACAGAATATACATTATGATTAGTAGAATAAATAGTTGTTTATGTTTCCTAATACGTAAGATTAGTTATTAACTTCTATCGGGAAGTCTAAAAACGCTTATAAAAGTAGGTTTACTGTAAACAGTTGTAATATTAGAAGGATTTGTTCCGACTGCTACAATATACATCGCGATATAAGTATACATCATTTCACCTGATCGTCCGGCAACATCAGCATTTTTATTAGGGATTGCGTTTGCTATATCACGTAATTCCTGTGTGTTTTGAAAATACAATTCATTTATTGGTTCAGGTGAAATTAATTTACTTGAACGAAGTAAGTTAATATTTACTTCATTAATGGATGCTATAGGAATACCACTGACATTTGTTGGAAAATTAATAAATAATGTTCCGCCGGTTTTGGGAAGCATAGTTACATTATCCGTTCCTTCAAACCCAAGTTCGAAAAAATTCCTGTTTTTAAAGGTATTCGTAGAAATAGTCGCAGATGTATTTACAGGATTGGTAATTGGTAAAAAATAATTATAATCGCTTGAAAGATTTGGACTTATGTTATTAAACTCATTTGAACTTGAAGATTGCGTAGAGTAACTACTTGCATAGATCCTGTAAAAAATAGTGTAACACGCAGCATAATAATAATCATCAGGAATTTTCGGGAAATTTACAATGGCGCTTGTATTTAAGTTAGTTTGAATACTAATTTCCGGTACCTGTGGAAGATAATAATATTCATCAACTCCGCATGATAATAAAACGATGATATTAACAATACTGATAATAATAATTACCGGCTTCCTGAACACTTAATCTTTCCTCACTCAATAGCTATAATCCGGCTGCGGGCAAGGTACTGCCAGACAGGAACATTTTGCCAGTTTATCATAACAGTACGGTAAGATTCAATCGCAGCCGGATAATTTCCAAGCTGTTCATATAACCTTCCTATGGAAAACTGGGCGCGGGGAGCCGCGGGAAATTCAAATTTATGATCGATAGATTTCTGAAGTAATTCAATAGCCAATTCCAATTTCCCCTGTTCTTCCGCGGATACGGCGGCGTTAAAAAGAGCGATTGGTCCAAGGTAGGTTTTATCTCCGGCTTTCGCGGCATTTAACCATGCTTCTTCCGCTTTTTGCCATTCGTTTCTGCTTGAATAGATTTGGGCGGCCATTGACCATGCTTTGCTTGCGGCATACCCTTTTTTCTTTCCGGCAAAAGTTTCAAGATCAGAAAGCATCGTTTGAATTTCAGCCGCGTAATTCATATCGTTTGTAAGAAAGCGTAACTCCTGAAACTTGACGTTTAACTCCTCTACTTCGGCGATTGCTTTTTTATTAAATACGTCCTGCAGAGAAAAAAATATAATTATACCCGCAAGCAGGATAAAAATCGCGCATGAAAAAAATATTATTCCCTTTCTGTTCCTTTGGGAAAAACCGTTTATTTTTTCTACAAAGCTTTGTTTTTCATTTTCATTTTCGTTTTGCATTATTGCTGCTCCTTAATGTTTTTTCTCCGTTACTTTTTGTAACGGGTTACACTGTTACGTAGAATGCTCTATTTTGAGTTCTTTCATTAATCTTGACAAATAAGTGCGCTGTATGGCAAGTGCCCTGGAAGCATCTGTTTGATTCCAGTTATTTTCATCCAGAACTTTACGGATAAAACCAGCTTTAAAAACATTAACAGCTGTTTTTAAGTTGCGCTCGCCTTTGTTTTTTTTGGTTTTTTCTCTTTCAGGTATTTCTCCTTCATTACCGTAAATTACGCTGTTATTAATAATATGTGTTTCCGTTATCTGTTTCAACATGAGGTTTTCAGGCTTTATCAAATTGTCTTTACCTGTTACACAGGCTCTTTCTATGCAATTTTGAAGCTCGCGGACATTTCCTGGCCAGGGATATACAAGCATTGCTTCAAGAGCGTCTTCGGAAAAACCGTCAAAATGTTTCCCGTTTTTTTTTATGAAGCTTTTTAAGAAAAAATGCGCCAATTCATTAATATCTTCCTTACGCCGGCGTAAAGGCGGAATATTTACGGGGATTACATTAAGTCGGTAATACAAATCTTCGCGAAATAGACCGTTTTGAACCTGACGATCAATGTCCTTGTTTGTGGCAGCGACAATCCGTACATTGACTGTAATTGTATCATCAGAGCCTACTTTTTCAAATTTCTTTTCTTGAATTACGCGTAATAATTTTGCCTGCAGTGTCAGCGGTAAATCGCCTATTTCATCAAGGAAAATTGTCCCGCCGTCCGCGATTTCAAAACGTCCCTGTCTTTTGGAAATCGCGTTTGTAAAGGCTCCTTTTATGTGTCCGAATAACTCGCTTTCCAGTAAACCTTCTGGAATAGCCGCGCAATTAACTCTGACAAACGGAGAGTTTTTCCGCTTACTGCGTAAGTGTACCTGCTCGGCAAATAATTCCTTACCTACCCCGCTCTCTCCCAAAAGCAGAATAGATAAATCTGTTTTTGCAGCTTTATCAATAATATCCAATATTTCCTGAATAACGGGACTTTTTGTTATTAATATATGATATCCCAGTTCCGCGTCTTTCTGATCCATACGACCTTTCTGATCCATATGACAATGACAGCATAGCCGTCTTCTCCGCTTAAGCGCGGAATTTTACCCTGCAGCCGCAGAATCAGAGTTTGAGTCTTTTACCGAACCATCGCCGCTTTTCGATTTAAGAACAGCGCCAAGCGTGTAAGTTGAATCAGATGACTCTTCTTTAGCCATGTAACGTGACATTTCATCACGTTGTATTTTTTTCTGGTAATCACGGAGCGAGAAAGCGACTTTTTGTTTATCGCTCTGTATTTCAAGAACAATCGCTTTTAGCTTGTCTCCAACTTTGATTTTTTTAAGAGCTTCATCCGGATCTTCTTCACGATTTTCCACAAGATTTGTCTTGTGAATGAGTCCTTCAATGCCTCCGGGGATCCGCAGGAATACTCCAAAATCCGTAATTGAAACAACTTCTCCTTCCACAGGAGAGCCGCTTTTATGACTTTCAAGGAATTCTTTCCACGGGTCTTCTGAAAGTTGTTTTATCCCCAATTTAATGTTACGGTTTTCCGCGTCAACCGATATAACCATAACTTCAATTTCCTGACCTACGGTAAGACCGCTCTGCCCTTTTCCTTTTCTTGTCCATGAAATATCGTCCATGTGCAGGAAACCGTCAAGGCCGTCGTCAAGTTCGATAAACGCACCGGCGTTTGTTACTTTAGCGATTTTACGTTTTATTCTTTTTCCTACAGGGAATTTATCTTTAACACTGTCCCAGGGATTGTCTTTAACCTGTTTAAGTCCCAGCGATACCCTGCCCGCTTGGAGATCGTACCCTAGTATCATACATTCAACCACATCGTTTGGTTTTAACAAATCAGAAGGCTTTTGAATTTTCTTTACCCATGAAAATTCTGAAATATGGGCGAGACCTTCAATACCTTCTTCAAGTTCAATAAACGCGCCAAAGTCGGTAAGTTTGGTTACTTTCCCTTTTACAATGTCGTTTACGTGATATTTTTCTTCAAAATGAATCCATGGATCATCGGTATAGTGTTTTAGTGAAAGGTTGATACGTTTTTCTTCACGGTCTATACGAATTACTTTTAAACGGATTTCCTGTCCTTTTTTTACAAAGTCCTTTGGACGCGTAACATGTCCCCAGCTCATATCGTTAATGTGAAGAAGTCCGTCAAAACCTCCAAGGTCTATGAACGCGCCGAATGAGGTGAAACTTTTTACAGTACCTGTAACATCGGAGCCTATGGGAGTATTTTCAAAGAAATCGTTGCGCCTGCGAACAAGTTCATCTTCCATGCACTTGCGTCTGTTTACTACGATATTAATCTTACCGTCGGAATAAAGACGCTCTACATAAAAATTGAACTTCTGATTTAGAATTTTTTCCGACTTGTCAACTTTCTGGATATCCGCCTGACTGACAGGGAGGAAAGCGTGTACTCCCGCTCCAAGATGAACATCAAAGCCGCCTTTTACCTGTTTTTCTACAGTTCCTTCGACAGGGTGTTTTTCAGCAAAAGCCTGCCTTAAATTTTTCCAGAAAATTTTAGCGTCCGCTTTCTGTTTGGAAACTATAACTTCGCCGTGTTTGTTTTCCTTTGTAATAAGGATAACAGGGACTGTATCCCCTATATTTGGAATCTCGGAAAATTCCGTTAAAGGAATTTTACCTTCAGATTTATAACCAACGTCAATAAATACCTGATCCGCAGTAACTTGAATTACTCTGCCTTCAACAAGCTGCCCTTCTTCAAGCTGTTCAA
>Ga0268262_10001409_pt1 | contig 29745 bp, 36 predicted proteins | sample TergutNc150P3_FD_190354 | JGI IMG/M metagenome (GOLD analysis project Ga0268262, IMG submission 190354) | Nasutitermes corniger P3 segment gut microbial community from laboratory colony in Florida, USA - Nc150 P3 (SPAdes) (version 2) | ecosystem: Host-associated > Arthropoda: Insects >... | reverse complement strand
ATTAATACGAATATTTCAATAGCATTTAGGTCTTTATTCGTAAATATCCATGAAATCCGTAGACTATTTTCCTTAAGTTTATGATGTTGGCTCAGAGCCTATATCTATCTACCAACACGCATTTGTAATTTGTACACTGTAGTTTGTAATTTGCATTTGTAATGTAATTTGAAAAAAATGTTTACAATTAACCCTTTAAAAAACATTGTATATATAGAAATAAATTCTATTATATAATTATATTTCACAATATAATTTTCTCTTTATTAAATACTCAGGACAATAATAATGAAAGTGTTAGGCGGCGGATTAGAAAATGTACCCGGATTCTCTTTTTCATCAATTAAATGCGGCATAAGATATGAAGATAAACTCGATTATGCGCTTATCATATCCAAACGTCCCTGTAATGCCGCAGGCGTCTTTACTACTAACAGAATAGCGGCAGCCCCGGTTAAAATATGCAGAGAGAGGATCAACAATAAAATTAATGCCGTACTCATAAATTCCACCAATGCAAATGCATGTACCGGAATCGAAGGGTATAACAATGCGGTAAATCTGACAAAGGATATAGCAGAAAAAGTTCATATATCTGAAGACAGCATATTAACAGCCTCAACAGGTATAATAGGGCGCCAACTCCCCATAGAAAAAATGCTATCCTCTCATCAGGAACTTATTAAAAATCTAAATCAAAATAACGGACATGACCTGGCTAAAGCTATAATGACAACAGATACAATCCCAAAAGAGGCGGCTGCATGTTTTGAATATAATGGAAGAGTATATTCTGTAGCCGGTATAGCAAAGGGATCGGGAATGATTAGCCCAAATATGGCTACCCTTCTGTCATTCATCATAACCGATGCTTCGATTTTAAAAATTGATATAGATATAATCTTTAAAAGAGTAATTAAAAAAACATTCAATTCAATTACAATCGACGGAGACATGTCAACTAATGATACTGCAATTTTATTATCTCCCGATTCAAATGAATATCTTCCGAAAGAGGCTTTAGATGAATTTGAATTATCCCTTGAACATGTAATGAGTAAACTTGCAGAGCTTCTCATTTTTGACGGCGAGGGAGCGACTAAATCTGTGAGAATCAATGTAATAAACGCAAATAGTGATTACGATGCCGAACTTATAGCAAGATCAGTATCAAACTCTCTGCTTGTAAAAACGGCTTTTTTCGGGAACGACCCTAACTGGGGAAGAATTGCATGCGCGGCAGGTTATTCGGGCGCTGAAATTTATGAAGATAAACTTTCAATTTACATAAATAAAACGGCTCTTTTAATAAATGGGGTACCAAAAGATATGAATTATGAAGAGCTTGAAAGTACGTTAAAAGAAAGAAATTTTTCAATAACTCTTGATATTGGTATTGGAAATGGAGAATCATCAATGCTTACAACAGATCTGTCTTGTGACTATGTGAAAATAAATGCGTCATATTCAACTTAAAATGAAATATAGCGTTATTGCCAGTGTTGACGCCATATAAGCGTTTATTTATATTATAAAATTTTCTAAAAAACTATTTTCTAAAGTATATTTATCAATATATTAAATTTAAAAATGCGCGTAAATATTATTTTAATGATTAAAGATTTGACAAAATTAACCGATATATATATCAGAAAATATAAGGGTTATTACAATGGTCATAGAAAAAATTGGAAATATAAATAATATTGCAGAACCGAAAAAGAATAAAGCAGTCTCTGATAAAAGAAATGAGATAAGAAGCGATTCTATTCAGATATCTAATGAGGGCAAAATAGCTGCTGAAAATGCAAAAAATGCCCAAATAATCAGAGAAACTCCTGACATTCGGGCTGATAGAGTAAAAGATATTAAAATGAGAATTGACAATGGTTCTTATAATTTTAATGACAATAAAATATTAGAAATGGTCGCTGATAGAATTGTTGATTTTCTTGTGAAATAATACTTTAATGTTAATTAAACTGATCTAGAGACTGATTAAGAGACGATTAAGTCTGTGCAAAGTTTAAAGCGGGGATATCATATATGTCCGCTTTTTTGATTTAATAAATGTCTACCAGGGAAGGAAAACATTGGCAGATACAATATCACCTGAATTCCATTTACCAACTGAAATATATATTAAGCAGGATATAAGTAACAATGCTGCCGAGATAGCGTCAAAATATGGCGTTCGAATTGTCATTATTACAGTATATACCGACTTTGAAATATATCAAAAAACCCTTTCGGATATTTACAAATCCTTTAAAAAAATCAACATTGGGTGCATCATATATGATGAACTCCCAGCAGCGCCTACTACAGAAGATATTGATATGGCTGTATCTTTTCTAAAAAAGACTAAATTTGACCTTATTATCGGTTTTGGCGGTATTGAATCAATTAATGCAGCGAAAGCTATTGCCATACTGACAAACAATTATATTTTCTGCTATGACGCGCTTTATACAAATGAAAAACTTAACCTCCCTGCAAAATTTATCACAATGCCGGCATATCCAACATTCGGATTTGAAATTTCACCAATGTTTTATATAAAGGAGATACAGAATTTAACAAACAAGGTATATTATAACCTCGGGCTTTATCCGACAGCGTCTATAATTGATCCGGAATTATCACTGCAGATACCTGTGGAGAAAGTCCTAAAAACATCTACAAGCGCATTAGCAATGGCAACAGAATCTGTTATATCAACCATGCACAATGATGTAATCAATACATTTGCTCTCAAAACTATAGATCTTACATTCAGAAATCTTCCCGTAGCCTATAAGGAGTCGGAGAATATAGTGCCAAGGATAAATTTATCAACAGCTTCGGTAATGTCCGGTATTTCGTTTTCTATTGCATTTTTATCAATCTCATTGGCAATAGCGCTTTCAATATCATCAAAAACAGATATTGACGTTGAAACTGCCGTATCTATAATTATACCTCATATAATGGAATTTAATTTAACAACTTCACCGGGAAAATATGTTCAGATGTCAAAAGTTATGGGAGAAGATGTAAAAGATATAACGGTCATCGAGGCTGCTATTAAGGCTGTTGAAGCAGTAAAAAAATTAACAATTGATATTGAAATACCGCAAAGATTATCTATGTTTAAAATAAATCAGAGTCAATTTAAAGATATTGCAGAATTAACAAATTCTTATCCATTTATAAATAATACGCCAAGAAAATTATCAAAAAGCGAAATAGAAACAATTCTTATTGCAGCTCTTTAATTAAAGAGTTGCTAATTCTTCTGCTGAAAAAATCTGGTTTATATCAAGTACTACAATAAATCCGACATTTAATTTTGCTATGCCAACAATATATTTGCTGGATATCCCTTTTACAACAGGCGGAGGAGGATCTATCTTGTCAGTATCAATTTTTATGACATTGCTTACAGAATCAATTGCAAGACCTATTTTTTTACCACCGATATCAACAACAACAATTCTGCTGGATTTGCTCAGGTCTGCTATTATTCCGAATTTTTTACCCAGATCAACAACCGGTATAACCTTTCCCCTTAAATCAATTACTCCTAAGATATGCTCTTTTGAAAAAGGAATTTGTAAAATTTTAGGAACCTTTTGTATCTCCTGTACCTGAAGTATATCTATTCCATACTCTTCACTACCTATTTTAAAACAAACAATTTGAAGCGAATTAACTACTTCTACTTTTTTCTGGTGCATATAATTTAAGTTCCTGTTTCTAATTTAAAAAAATTTTTACCTTACCATTTAAATAATATCAATTTTTAATCAATTCTTTTCAAGAAAAAAATTATTTACTGGCTAATAATTTATTTCAAATTTTTATAGATAAAGATAACTATAAATATACATTCCTGTTCCTGATATCAAAAAGAGTAATATTTTTAAAAAAAAGGGATCTCTTTCTCTAATAAATATGTCTAAAATTCCTAATATAATACCCCATATTGCTGCTGAAGCTCCTGCTGATAGAAAACTGTATTGATTTAAATAAAAAAATAATGCTGAAATCAACATACCAGCTACAATATCAAGAAGATCAACAAATTCGAATTTTTTTAAACCAATTCCCTGATAAAAAACACTTTTTAAAGAGAGATTCCCTTCAGGCTTAAAGTATCTCTTCTTTACCTCTTCACGTTCAATATTGAACTGTTCTTTGTGAGATTTCTTCTCAGAGATATAATAAGTTGCAATACCATAATTACTATTAATTAATTCTAAAACATCCTTATTGGGTAATGTTGAAAATTCATCAGCTCTCTCTTTTAACTTACTTGCAACATTTGTTGATCTGCCGCTGCTGTTTTTTTCAATAGAAACACGCCCCTTCTTTATTATTGAATAATAAGAAGCTCCTTTATCCTCTATTACTTCCGCATATAGTCTGACAGTCTTTTCGCCAAGATTATAATCTACCCGCAGATAATCTCCATTACCGACTGTTATATACATAGTTCTTTCATATCCACGAATTTCAGAGGGTCGCCTTTTCCAACTACGCTGCGCTTCGCCTTTAGATGCCATCTGTTTATTACCTCTAAAACTAAAAGAGATTGACCACAATAGCCAATCCCTCTTTAACAAACATTGTTAAATCATTTTTTCTTATGACGATTTTGTCTTCTTCTTTTTTTCCTTTTATGATTTGCTATTTTTTTCCTTTTCTTTTTTTTACCGCATGGCATAAAAAACTCCTTTTATAAATTACATCACCTTAAATTATCAATATTTCCTTTTATATCCGATTTTTGTTTATCCAAACTTTCACCGAACATAGCCGGCACACCGGTTTTATCTGAAGATATTATAACTTTTATATCCTTCCCTATTTTGTCAATATAAATAAATTTTAAAATTTCAGGATTATTCTTTATTATTGAAGAAATCTGCAATAATTTTTCATAATAAAGCTCATAAATCTTTCTGTCTTTTATTAACTGTCTATTTAATTCAATTTCATCCTTTTTATTTTTAAAATTAAGAGCCGCAAGTTCTTCATTCAAACCAACTCCTCTATCATAGATTTTATTGTCCGGATAATAACCGGGTAAAACAAAATCAACTTTGTGAATTATTATCCCCGAACCCTTTGTTTTTTTAATCAACTCATCTTTTATTGTATCTGCTATGATTTTTTCATCGCTTAAAATCCTGTTTTTATTATAAACAGGTTCAATATAGGCAGTCAACACAGTCAGGCTGACAGCTGCGGCTTTTTTTGCAATATAATCTTCAATGTTATCTTTGCTATTCAGCAGATATAAAATATTCGGTAAATTTGTTTTATCTATTTGATATTCAATATCAGCAGACAGCTTGATTAAATAAATATCATCATCTAATGCTGAAAGAGAAGGCATTTTTATAGAAATATTAATCATTGTAAAATTATCTACAGACATCTTAGAAGCCGTATATCTCCACGGCATGACGCCTCGCCAGATAAAATTAACCGGCGATGAAAATATATGAATATTTTTATTATTACTTAAATCCTTTAATAAGATTATTTCACCGTCTGCAGCTCTATATAATGAAAAAAATAGCCCATAGATAACTAATAACAATAAAAGAATTTTTATAAAGAGTTTAATAGCAACTTTCATAATTATCCCTCACTATTGATCTTCGTCATCTTCTCTGAATGGAACAAATTTACCGGGAACCATTGTGGAAATTGCATGTTTATAGATTAGATTCTGTTTTTTATCAACCTCAATAAGAATTGTAAAGTTATCAAAACTCATCACTTTGCCTTTAATAGGCACACCATTGACAAGAAAAATGGTAACTTCAATCTTATTCTTTCTGGCGTAATTTAAAAAAATATCCTGTAAATTATTCAACGGCTTCCCCATAGCTTTAGAACTCCTAAAGATTAATTTAACCAAGTTTTTATAATAACCGGAACTTTTATTATATCATCTTGATTTAACCATATAATATTTTTATTCTTTTTAAACCATGTCATCTGTTTTTTAGCATACTTCTTTGTATTTTTCTTTATGTCACTTATTGCATCTTCCAAAGATATTGTTCCATCAATATACTTATTTATCTCAGAATAACCGATAGACTGCATGGAATTTAGCGCCGGACTATATCCCATCGATCTGAGTCTGATCACTTCATCAACTAATCCGTTTTCAATCATTAAATCAACTCTTTTATCTATTCGATTTATTAAAACAGTCCTATCAATATATAAACCTAAAAAAAGAATATCAAAAATTTTATTTTTTTCCCCTCTATTAAAGTAACTTGAAATCGGATTTCCAGTATGCCGGAATACTGATATTCCTCTTATAATTCTCTGTCTATCATTTAAATGAACCTTTGATGCAAATTCCGGATCAACAATCTTTAGTTTGTTAAAAAGCAATTCGGGATCGCTGTCATACTCAAAAGCGGCATCATCTCTTGTTTTTTCATCGATCTCCGGTATCTTGTCTATTCCGCTGAACAACGAATCTATATAAAATCCTGTCCCTCCGACAATTAAAGGAATTTTACCTTTTTTTTCCACTTCTTTCAAGGCTGAAGCTGCTCTTATACAATAATCTCCTGCAGTAAACCTATAGTCCGGGTCAACTATATCTATAAGATAATGTTTTACTAAACCCATTTCTACTTGTGAAGGTTTACTACTCCCAATATCCATATAACGGTACACTTGTACAGAATCTGCAGATATTATCTCAAACAGATTACCGGCAACTTTAAGAGACAATTCTGTTTTACCCGAAGCAGTAGGACCAATAATTGCAGCAACTTTAATAATTAAACCTTCGGTTAAACAGTCTCATCCTTATTATATACAATCTTAATTTCATCTTCAAGAGCTAATTTTAAAACATTAGGAACAACTTTCCAGTTTAAATCTTCCTCCGGATAGTTCTTAATATTCTCTACATGATCTACTGCTTTCATAACGCCCTTTGTAAAGATATATTTATTACTGTTTAAAGTTAACAATTTATCAAGCGGAATAATCATTTAAAACCCTCCAAAATTCTTTCTACCTTATCTTTCATATTTTCCAACTTACATCTATCAGCCATAATAAAAAGTTCATCTGAAATTTTATCTTTTCCATTTTTTATATCAAAATTTGTAGATATTATGGCTTTAAGAGACTGACAAGCTTCATCAAACTTGTCATTTATAATTATATAATCAAAACTTGTGTATTCATGTAATTCCTTATGGGCATTCTTTAACCTTAGATCTAACTGTTCAATATTTTCTGTTTTTCTCTCTATAAGCCTTTTTTTAAGAACATCAAAAGATGGCGGAATAATAAATACAAAAATCCCGTTTTTAATCTTTTTCCTTAACGAAACACTCCCTTGAATGTCAACATCAAAGAGAGGAATCTTGCCTTTTTCTATTATACTGTCAATCGATTTTTTTGTAGTACCATAATAATTGCCATAAACTTCAGTCCACTCAAAAAACTCATCATTATCAATCATTTTACAAAAATCATCTTTTGAAATATAATAATAGTTTATCCCTTCAACCTCATGCTTTCTGATTTTTCTTGTAGTAGTTGATACGGAAAACATAACCCTGTTTTCAATTTTAATCAACTCATTGATTAAAGAAGTTTTGCCTGCCCCCGAAGGCGCTGAAATAACAAAAATCATATTAATTATCCGAATTATTTAAAAGCCTGTTTGAAAGCGTTTCAGGCTGCATAGCAGAGAGAACAATATGATTACTATCCATTATGATTATAGACCTTGTTTTTCTTCCATGCGTTGCGTCTATTAACATATTACTCTCTCTTGCTTCTTCCCTTATTCTTTTACCGGAGGCTGATGAAGGAGTTATTACAGCAATAATTCTCTCAGCCACTACTGCATTTCCAAATCCAATGTTCAACAGAGTTGTCTTCATTCTAATCTATCTAATTTTATAATAAAAATTTAATAATATGCTGCTATACAATATTACGGCATTGTTCTCTTATTTTATCTATATAGTTCTTTACATCAACTACTATATGAGAAATTTCGGAATTATTTGATTTTGATGCTATAGTATTTATTTCTCTAAAGAGTTCCTGCGCAAGAAAATCAAATTTTCTGCCTTGTTGATCTTTATCTTTTGACATATCTTTAAATTTGTTAAGGTGATCGTTTAATCTTACCAATTCTTCATTTATATCAAGCTTATCTGCAAGAAATGCAATTTCTCCATATAATCTGTTATTATCAATATGCCCATCTGTCAGCCCTTGCAATTTTGACTTAAGAAGTTCTTTTTTATTCTCGTTAGATTTTTTTGAAAGACTTTTTATCTTCGCAACATTTTTTCCTATAATTGATAGTGATGATGTAATATCTTTTTTTATAGAACAACCCTCTTTCTTTCTCATATCTATTACCTTGCCAATTACATCGGAAAGTGTTTTTACTATCTCTTTTTTTGATTTATCCGATAGTATTGTGCGCTCTCTTTGGGTTATTCCTTCAAGCATAAGAAGCGACTCAAATTTAAGCGGCTCTTTAACTTTCAATGATTTATGCAGCATTTTCAGTTCGTTGTAATATTTTGTCATCAAACCAAGATTAAGCGATACAGGTTTGGTACTGTTCCAATCATATATATCTATTGATAATTCAATTTTACCTCTTTTAAAATGGTTTTTAATTATCTGAATATAATTATTCTCTTCATTCTTTAAAATCTTTGGTAAATTTACATAAACCTCCAGATATTTTGCATTTAATGATTTAATTTCCACAGAAAAAGAAAACTCTTCCAAATTTTTTTCAAGAAATGCATATCCAGTCATACTCTCCATATATAACTTCCTATATACTCTTTGAGGTTTCCCCTATTATTTTTATTTTTAACTCCCCTGTTTCAAGATAAAAATCAATTGTACGCCCATGTTCGCCGCCGACGTCTTCCGATAATATGGGAATTTCAAGTTTGGCAAGCATTTCTCTTACACTATTAATATTGTTTCGGCCAATATCTCCCATCAAAGGAGTCTCAGTATGTTTGAACATTGTCGCGCCGCCGGCTAATTTTACAACTAACCTTGTTTTATCGCTACCTAATTTTATCATCTCATCAATCATCAATGGTATCGCAGTATCAGCATATTTTTTCAAATTATTTGAAGGTTTTCTACTGGTGGGGAGCATTATATGCGCCATACCGCCTACTTTAATCTCAGGATCATAAATACATATTCCAACACACGATCCAAGTATGGTTCTTAATATATTCGGAGAAACGGCAACCGCCATGTCTGCAATACCAATATTTATGAGATCAAAATCCATTATCAACTCCTATGCTTCGGGATATAGACCGGAGATTCTAATATTTTTTCATATACGAAGTCTTCAGATATTGCATGAAGAGTTTCGGAATGACCAATAAAAAAATATCCGTTATCATTGATCGACTTATAAAAATCTGCGACAAGTCTTTTTTGATGAACTTTGTCAAAATATATCATTACATTTCTGCAAAATATTATATCTATATCTTCAGGAAAAGAGTCCTTAAAAAAATTCAGGTTACAAAATCTTATCATTTTTTTAAGTTCATCTTTAACCTTGTATATCCCTTTTTCTTCATCTTCAAGAATAAAATATTTTTTAAGATACTCAGGTGGAACATTATCAATTCTTCTTCCTGAATATAGTCCCTCCTTTGCAAATTCTAAAACAGAATAGGCTATATCACTGGCAATTATCTCTATATTCCACCCAAGAAGATTTTTCATATTTTCAAGTACACATATAGCTATTGTATAGGGTTCTTCTCCTGTAGAGCATGCTGCGCTCCATATCCTTATCCTTTTATTTTTTTTCAACTTAGCCAATTCGGGCAGACAGACTTGCCTTAAGGCATCAAATTGTCTCTCATTTCTAAAAAAAAAGGTCTCATTTGTTGAAACAACATCTAATAATTCTTCATACTCTTTTTTCTTTAAATCGCCTGTCAATTTCTGTAAATAATTATAATACTCATGAAATTCATTCATTGAGAGTACGGTCAATCTCTTTCTTAATCTATTTGATAACATAGTTATCTTTGTATCTTTAATATAAATGCCGCTCTCTTCATATATTATCTTTGAGAATTTTGCAAATTCATCAACACTCAACTGTTTTATTTGAATTTCCATATACAAGCTTCCATTTTAAGAATTAATACATGATACTATCAACAACTCTGCAACATCGCAGTGCCGAATCAAGTTCGGCAAACCAGCCCGCTTTTTGTTTACTTACTTTAATAAAATATTTTATATTAACTACGCCTTTATTATTATCAATTTATTAAGTAATTAAACTTATCACAAGTTTAATTTCACCAGACGGAATCCCCGAATATTTAGAGAGTTCTTCAACGCTGTGCCCCTCAGCAAACAATGAAGCAATTAAAGCATATTTATCATCAGTCTTTTGAAAGAGTTCTTCAATATTCATTGAATTATCCGGTTGATCGTTGTCATTTAAAATTATCTCATCATCAGAAAATAAATCAATGCGATTCTCTTTTGAAAGCTCACTATTTTTAACAATTTCAAACTGTTCGCCGGAGATTTCATCTTCTATTATAAATTTGTCTAATGATTTTCTTCTGTTTGTATCATTATTAATTAAATCAATCTCATTGTCAACATGGAAATCATCTTTAAACATATCTTTAATCTTAATTCCGTCTTTGCTAATATGAAATTGGTTTTCGGGGATTTCTATTTTTGCGGGCGGCAGAATACCGCCCCTGCGGCGATTATCATTCATTTTATCATCTGATATTGTAAAATCAACCCCTTTAAGCGAACCGTTTTCAATTAATAATTTCTTTAATACTGAAATTCTATTTTCAAGCAGTGTTATATTTCTTTCAGCAGTTGCATTAAACTCAGTAATAATCTCGCTCATCTCTTTTCTTAGCTTTTTTTCCTGAAAAGTCGATGAGGTCTTTTCAATCTTAAGACTTAATATAAGAAATATTATAGCGCCAATAAAAACATTTAATACAAGTAATATAAAAAAATCCATCTAAACCCTCATTATGTCTCATAAAAAAATAAATTAGTTTTTATTTAAAAATATCTATATTTTTCCCCATTCTGTCATCTCTCATTTTTTCTCTCTTACTATTATCTTCCTTTTTATCATTTTCACCATCTCTATTTCTAAATCTATTCGTATCATTTCTCTTATCTTCATCTTTAATAGATGTTCTTTCTCCCTTTTCAGATTCGTCAAGCCTGCTGTTCTTTGCTATAGATTTTTCATTAGCTTCCATATCAAGTAAATTCTGCTGAGTTACTAAAGCGCTTTGACGAGTATGCTCATTTTTACCAGCCTCGGTCATCTGCCCGATATTAGTTTGAATATCTATAGGCTTAATCGTCATATAATATCTTACCTTTTTTTTACTACTGTCGTTATTCTTTGACTGCCCTCAATAAAAACCGGTTTTTCATAACTTGAAATATCTATCTCACCGCCCTTTAATGAAAAAGTAACGTGATTATAATTATCTTTTATCTTAAAATCCTTATCTTTAATATATACCTCAACGCCAGGATAAGCAACTTTTTCAGCGCAAGCTTTACCTTTATGCTCTAATAAACTCATATATTGATTAAGCTCTTCAAGCTCTTCCGAAACCTCTGTCAATCTGGCTGACTGTTTTTCTTCCCTTGTTGTGAGCTCTGCCAATGTCTTTTCCTTTTCTTCTGACAATTTTCCGCCGGCATTTCTCTTCTGTGTATTCAATGTTTTAAGATCAAGACGCAATGTATTAAGTTCATCTTCAAAGGATTTCTTTGACTCAGTTAAATCATCCATCTGCTGAAGCATCTTAGGATTAACGCCTACTCTTATTACAGTTCTGGTTGATCCTTCTGCGCCCAGATAACCTGCATTAACCTCCTCAGTCGCTCTTATTACTCCTCCGGCTATTTTGGCTCTTCTTCCTATAGAATATATCTTTTCACCTGCATCAACCTTGCAATGAAGTATTCCTTCGGGAATCACAACACTCCTCTCTGCAATTATATTTGCATTTTGCGCAAATTTGGCGAATATAGAACCTCCTGTAGATTCAACCCTTGCTTCATCCTTACCGGAAATACCCTGATTTATTATTATATCCCCCTCTGCCTCAATAAATGCCTTTTGGACAGTACCTTTAACCTCTATATTTCCTGCAGCTTTAACCTCAAAATTATCCTGCACACTCCCCTGGACTATTACCGATCCCAAGAATACTATATTCCCTGTCTCTAATGATACGTCTCCATATACAACAAATACAGGTTCAACTGAAATCTTTCCAAGCTTATAAACTACCTGCCCATTGATCTCCGCTGTGAGTTTGTTGCCTTCTTCTAACAGAATTGTCCCCTTACCATATTTGATTGACGTATCTCTTCCGCTCTTTGCAGGAAGAATTCTATTTGTTATGGTTCTGCCGGGAATTCCCTGTTCTAACGGCACCTTTACTGCAAGAAGCTGTCCCACAACGACATTTTCCAAAAGTTCAAGATTTAAAAAATCAACCTTCCCTGTTTCATCTTCTTCAAACTTTATTGAAGATTTATCAATATTAACCTTATAGTCAATATAGGCATTTTTGCCATCGTAAGCCGGCTGCCCTTCTGCGGCTAAGAGGGGTTTTCTATAATCCATATCATTAAGATATTCTTTTATATCATTCTCTTTTATGCCGGTGACAACGCCTGAATTTTTTAAGGCATCAATTACATCATCATAATCCATATGCCTGCCGGAAAATTTTGGCGGATTTATATATACATATGCCCTTAATTCATCTTCTGTTACTTCTACTCTTATTGTAGAATCAAATGCAGGATTAGGCGACCACTCCCCTATTTTAACTTTTTCACCATCGGCGTTTTTTACAGCTTTTGCTGCTGCAGATTTATCATAATTACTAATTCGCAGATTTTGGCACTTCTCTTCAACATCATCAAGAGTAACGGCTTTGCCGCCCCGTTTAGGTTTTGAAACGCTCAGCCATATACCGGATTTGGAAACTCTTACTGTCAATTCGCCGTCTACACTTTTTTTATCATCAAAACTTATACTGGGAGTATAATCCCCTGTGAGTTTCTTTTCAATATCATCTATGTTATTAAGTTCGACCTCTGTTTTTAACAGTGTAACAATTACCCGATATGGAAGTCTCCCGATTCCAAATAATCCTTTAGTCCCTTTTTCAATTACTTCATAATCAAGAAAGGATACATTAACATTGAATTCATTTGCTGCTATTTCAAGAGCTTGTTTAACCGAATCGGCATAAACCTCGATTGAATTATCATGAGGTTCATGAGATTCGGAATTATCTATTTCTAAAAAAATATCCTTTAAACTGCCCATAATTAACCGATTATATTTGACTTAATCCTTCCAAGCCTTCCACGCAGCCTCATTATCGCCTTAGTATGCAACTGTGAGACGCGGCTTTCAGTAACCTCTAAAACCTCTCCTATCTCTTTAAGCGTAAGGTCCTCATAATAATAGAGCACTATAACCTTTTTCTCTTTATCCGGAAGTTTTTTTATTGCTTCAACTATATAATCTTTAATCTCTTCCTTTTCTATTAGTATATCGGGATTCATATTTTCAGGAGCTTCTAAAGTCTCCAATATGGATAATTCATCATTATCATCTCCCAGATACCAAATATCGTTGAGAGACAACATGGATGTTCCGCTTAATTTATTCAACAGAATTTGAAATTCTTCATTAGTAATCCCCATCTCCTTTGCTATTTCATCATCTTCAACTGTTCTTCCAAGTTTATTTTCAAGTTCGGATATGATAATTTCAATCTGCTTAGCCTTTTGTCTTATAGAGCGGGGAATCCAATCAATTGATCTCAATTCGTCAAATATAGCCCCTCTGATTCTTGTCATTGCATAAGTTTTAAATTTAATCCCTCTATTAGGATCAAATTTTGTAATTGCATCGAGGAGACCAAAAATTCCATAAGATACCAAATCGTCAAATTCGATATTCTGCGGCATACCCATGGAAACTTTTCCGGCAACATATTTAACTAAGGGCGCATATTTAATAACAAAATAATCCCTGAGAATCTGGTCATTACTCTTTGCATACTTTTCCCAAAGTTTATCTTCATCTTGCGCTTCATACTCTTTAAATTTTTTATTATCCATATATTCATTCCCGGAAAATTAATCTTTATCTTTACTCATCATTGTTCTTATGGCTTCTGCCATTATTTTAGGTTCATAGCCAAAGCTATTTGCCTGCTTATCTACAACTATATGTTTACCTAATCTGCCGCCGGATGTATCAAATGCATTTGAACTGCTTATGCCATCTATCTTGGTATAATCATCTTCTGTAAATTCTGAAAAGTTTTCTCTATCCTCAGAATACTCACTTACAGCCTCTTCGGGATTATTAGATATATCTGCATTTTCTACTGATGAATCTTCTTCCACTGTTTCATTAAGATTCAAAACCATTTCATATAATTCAGGAACAAAATTTTTTATGATAACAAATACGCCAAAGCCAACTAAAAAAAACAGCGGAATAACAATCAATGACCTAAAAATGATCATCCCCGGAGGGACACTCCCTGTCAAACCGGCGACTATTGACAATACAAAAGCAACTACCGAAAATATCAGTCCGCTTTTAAATTCTATCTTGAACTCACTGTAGTACTTCATTTTTAGATCCAAACACAAGTTTAATAATAAAAATATTCATTTAAACTGATAAATCAAGCCTTTTTCTATTCCTCAGCTTCTAAATTTGAATTACCAAGGATATTTTTTATAAAAGATACTATTCCCGATCCCTTTTCAGTCTCAACAAGTTTATTGTTAATTCTATCTGCAATTATCTTTATACACCCTGATGCTTTACACGCCGGATAACTGACAATGAAAGGCTTTTGGTTTCGAACAGATTTTGGGACATAAATATCTTCATATACAAATCCAAGTTCTTCTACTTTTACATTCAAGAATTGACCTGCTATGCTTATTACTCTTTGCGCTACTCTTTTACCCTCTGCTACAGATTGCGCTCTATTGACAATCAATTTTATAAGTTTTTCATTTGATTGGGATGCTATAGCTTTAATTATTCCATAGGCGTCTGTAATTGCAGTCGGTTCGGGAGTGGTAACAACAATAACTTCATCTGCAGCCATAACAAAACTTAATACATTTTGTGAAATTCCGGCGCCTGTATCTACAATCAAAAAATCATCATTTGACAATTCGGATATTGAGCTTATAAACTCTTCCCTCTGTTTTACTTCAAGATTTGCAAGCTGCTGAAAACCGGATGCACCGGCAATAATTTTTATGCCCTCAGGCACCTCAATTATTATATCCTTTAACTTCTTCTTGCCTTTAATTACATGATATAAGTTATATTTGGGGATAATTCCAAGTAAAACATTTATATTTGCTAACCCTAAATCTGCATCAAACAGCGTAACGGATTTTCCATCATTAGCAATAGCAATAGCAAGACTTACAGATAAACTTGTTTTACCGACTCCCCCTTTGCCGCTGGTGATAACGATAGTACGCGCACCTGTTAATCCGTTAGTTTTTTTCTCAAGCACAAGTTTTCTTAAATTTGCCGCCTGATCCAAGGTAAACCTCCAAAGAACTATTAATTTGAATTCCTGATTATGATATCAACTATTTCATCACTATTTGCAATGTGGATATCATTAGGAACCTCTTGCCCATCGGTAAAATACGAAATAGGCTTATTATATTTATCGGCAACATCTATTACATTCCCTATAAAAGAAGTTTCATCTACTTTTGTTATAATTACACTATCAAATTTTATTACATCAAAAGCCCTAAAAATATCTTTTAAATCATTTTTTTTAGTATTTGCGCTTACGCATAATATTTTTTCAAAATCATATTCAATATTTTCTGCAAAACTCTTAATTTCGGATATTTTTAACTCATTATTATGGCTTCTCCCTGACGTGTCTACCATGATAATATCCGATTTCTCCTTTTCAATTACTTCTTTAAAATGTCTCTGATCGCTTATGACATGAATCGGTATTCTCATAATCTCTGCATATTTTTTAAGCTGCTCGGTTGCGGCAATTCTATAATTATCAATAGTGATAAAAGTTACCTTTTTACCCTCTCTGAGCGAGTTTATTGCGCCCAATTTTGCCATTGTTGTTGTTTTTCCAACGCCTGTAGGACCTATGAACATGATCACTTTCTTTTTTGCCCCTTTCTTTATTGGTCCTGTTGTAATAATCTTATTTTTAATAATATCCTTTAAACTCTTTTCTATTTTATATTTATCCTTTTGATCCTCTTTGCTGATACTGTTCTTTACATCTTTTATTATTATCTCACACTCTTCGGGATCAAAATCATTTGACCTTAATATATCTCTAACTGCCGTAAAATTTCTATCTTCATCAACAATCTCTGCGCTGCTCTTACTGCTTCCGTCTAAAAGTTTATTTAGAGCAGCTTTGATCTCATTAACCTCCCGCTCAATATTGGCTGCAATAGTATTATTGTCATCCGAATTATTTCTGACCGGTTCGGGAGACGATTCTATAATCTTTTTAGCCGAAAAATCATCCGAATTGGGAAATATTTCAGGATTCTTAAAACTGTTAAGGTTATCATTTGCCGTATCTATAGATTTTTTTATTGAATCTATATTAAAGTCTTCCTTAGATAATACTGAAGCTCTGTTAATAATATCCTGTATATTATTCGGCTTGGGGATTTCGGTTTTATCATCAACGATAAAATCAATTGTACTTTTTTTAACTACCTGCGGTTGAAATATTTTCTTCTCCTTTACGGCAGCTGTTAATTCAACCACCTCTTTTGCGAATAATTTAGAATTAAAAAAGCCTCCCTGCTTAACATATTTATGGCTTATCGGTATGGCTTCATCACCATGTTCTATACGAAGCTTTTTCATGGCTTCATTATAATTCTCTGCAATTATTTTTAGATATTTCATATTAAACTCCCATAAAATATTTTTATTATCTTAATTTCAAAAATTGATCTAAAAAAACAAATATACACCTCTTATGAAATCAATGCGGATACCACTACATTCACTTTAATATTTTTGCTGATTTCGTTATATGCAAGCACAACCGGAGCCGGTACCTCTCGCTCAAGGAGTACAAATGTAACGCTCCTTATCTGCGGAGACACAAGAAATACCGGCGTAAAACCCATTTTATTCGCCCGTTGATAAGCATCAAGAAGCGCATTAACTATTATTCTGTGACTTTCAGGATCAAGCGTTAGTACCTTGCCTTCAACTCTATCATCATGGATTGAATCTCTTATAATATTTTCAATCTCAGGATCAACCGTAATTACAGAGAGTACATTATCCTCTGCCGTATATGAACCTGTTATCTGTCTTGCTAAAGCTGCTCTTACAAACTCAGTCAACATTCCAGAATCCTTTGTATGTCCGCTATACGTTGCAAGCGTTTCAAGTATTGTAACCATATTTCTAATAGATACTCGCTCCCGTAAAAGATTTTGCAGAACCTTTTGAATTTCTCCATAGTTCATTTTATCTTCTATCTCTTTAACAATAGCAGGATAATCACTGCGGATATTCTCTATGAGTTTTTTAACCTCTTCTCTGCCTAAGATTTCATCAGCATGGCGTTTTATTATTTCAGTCATATGAGTGGCTATTATTGTCGGGCAGTCAACAACAGTATATCCTTTGCTCTCTGCGAGATCTCTAACATTAGTTTCTATCCATATTGCATTCAAATTGAAAACAGGTTCAACAAATTCAACTCCGTCGATCTTTTCTTTTATATCCCCCGAATCCATTGCCATGAGTCTTCCTACCTGAAGAACTCCTCTCCCAACCTCAACGCCTTTAATAAGTATTGAATACATCTCAGGCTCTAATTCCATATTATCCCTTATTCTTATGGGCGGTACTATAAGCCCCATATCAAGAGCGCTTCGTCTCCTGATATTTGTAATTCGATCTAACAGAGTTCCTCCCTGCTCAGGATCTGCAAGCGGAATAAGGTTATATCCTATCTCTACTTCTAAAGGATCTATCTGAATCAGAGGGAGAACAGATTCTGGTTTTGTATCCTTAACAGACTGCTGTTTAGCTTCACGTTTTTTATTCTCCATATCCTCTTCGCGGGATTTAGTTAATAAATAACCTAAAGATGCTATACCGACAGAGAGTACAATCAGCGATATTTTGGGGAATCCCGGTATGAACACGCCTGCGCCAAGCGCTCCTGCAGTAATATAAAGAGCCCGCGGTTGAGATGTGAGCTGATCTGAAATCTGATCTCCGAAATTTTCATTTGATACTGCTCTGGTAACAATGATACCTGTTGCCGTAGTTGTAAGGAGAGATGGAATCTGACTGACTAAACCGTCGCCAATAGTAAGCATACTGTATGTCCTGAGAGCTATATCAAACGATTCGCCCCTTTGAACCATGCCGATAATAAATCCGCCGATTAAATTTATGAATACAATGATAATTCCAACCTTAACATCACCTGAAACAAATTTTGAAGCTCCATCCATAGCTCCATAAAAATCAGCCTCTTTTCTTATCTCCTCCCTTCGTATTTTTGCCTGTTCTTCCGTAATAAGTCCGTTTGAAAGGTCCGAATCTATACTCATCTGCTTTCCGGGCATAGCATCAAGCGTAAATCTTGCAGCAACTTCCGCTGTCCGCGTTGCACCCTTGGTTATTACAATGAACTGTACTGCAATCAATATTATAAATATAATAAAGCCTACAACATAGTTCCCTCCGACAACAAACTGACCGAATGTTTTTATGATCTTCCCGTCAAAAGTAGCGCCTTGCAGAAGTATCAATCTGGTTGACGAAACATTAAGGGCAAGTCTGAAAACTGTTGTAATAAGTATCAATGACGGGAAGATAGAAAAATCAAATGATCTATGGACAAACATTACTATCATCAAAATAAGCAAGCCAAGCATTAAGCTTATTGATATTAAAAAATCGAGTAAAAAAGTCGGAAGAGGAATAATAAGCATAATCACTACAGAGATAACGCCAATACCTACGAGTATGTCATTCTTCTGCATCCATTCCCTGTTCCCCGGTGTTAATGATAACATTCTGGTATTAGCCATTTGTAAGACTCCTTATCATATTGCTTCTCTATACCTGTTTTCCCTTTTATAAAGTTCAGCATATACAAATGATACAGCACGGAAAAGATCTTCGGGAATTATGTCGCCTACGTCAAGACGATTATATAATTCACGGGCAAGGGGCTTATTTTCTATAAGCTCAACATTGTTCTCCCTTGCGACTTCTCTTATTTTAAGAGCCATACTGTCCACCCCTTTTGCAATAACGGCAGGGGCATCCATTGTATCTCTATCATACATAAGAGCAACAGCATAATGCGTTGGGTTTGTTACTACTACGTCTGCTTTGGGTACTTCTCTAATCATATTCTTCAGAACAATTTCACGCTGCATCTCGCGCATCTTTGCCCGTATATGCGGATCGCCTATGGTCTCTTTCATTTCTTCTTTTATCTCTTGCCTGCTCATTTTTAAAGATTCAATAAATTCTCTCTTTTGAAAAAAATAGTCAGGGATAGAAAGAGCTATAAGAAGCAGCATGCTCCAGACTACTATTTTAAATCCTGTAAAGAGTACCGTCTTCACGGCAAGACCTATTGATATATCAGGTGTTATTAATATCAGATCAAGGTCGCTTTTTATTATTAAATATGCTACAAAACCTATCAAAATTATTTTAACAATAGACTTAACCAGATTTACCGCAATCTGCTTTGAAAAAAATATCTTTCTCATTATTGTAGCAGGATCAAACTTCATTTTAGTTAAATCAAAACGCAGCGGATGCGCTGAAAATTGAAATCCCACCTGTGAAACTTCTCCGATTATAGCGCCTATATTTGTAGCTATAAAAATCGGCAATAGAAGTTTTGTACATTCAAATATTATCTTTAACATCTCCAACTTGAACCACTTTATTGTTATACTCTTGCCTGCAAACGAGGTAAAATAATACTTAGTAATAGCGGTTATTGATCCGTACATCCACGGAGAAAACAAAAACAATACAAAACAGCCGGCTAATACGACAATCGCCTGCGGGAGTTCCTGAGTTTTGGCAACCTGCCCTTTCTCTCTTGCTTCCCGCAGCTTCTTTTCAGTAGGTTCTTCCGTACGGCCTTCATCCTCTGCTGCAAAGAGTTGAAGATCAAATCTAAAATTATCCTCAAAAGGAGAGATTGCCGTATAATATTTTCTTAAAATTTCATCCATGTTTATACCCAATTTTCTCCTACACAGGCCAATGCTGCAATATTCCATTCATGAATTTAAAAGATCTTTCAAGCGCAACCTGCATTATCCTTATAACAAGAGGGGCTGTGATAATCAGCATCACAAATCCAATGATTATCTGAATTGGAAACCCAAACATCATAATATTCATTTGAGGAGCCGCCTTTGCTAAAATTCCCATACTGACACTAATAAGAAATGCAGTTGCAAGAACAGGCAGAGATATTTTTAAAGCAACAATAAACATTCCGCTAAATGAATAAACAAGATATTTTAAAAACCCTCCCGCAGCAGCTTTTGAAACGCCAAACAGCGGCGCCAGCTCAAAAGACCTGTATATGGCTTCAATTAAATAATGATGCCCTTCAATTGCAAGAAAAACTAAAAGCCCTATGAGATTTTTAAGTTGTCCTATAAGAGGAACAGATATCTGACTAACCGGGTCAAGTACATCGTTTATACCAAATCCAATCTGCGCCGAATAATACTGGGCTGAAAGCTGAAATGCCGAAAATATTACAGATATTAAAAAGCCTATAAATATACCAATCATTACTTCTTGCAATACAAGGAGATAATAGAAACCCATATTGCCGGGAACCTTAATAGTTTGAGCAACTACAGGAAAAATAATCAGGGAGATAAAAAATGAAAGCATTGCTTTTATCCTGAATGGAATAACCCCACTCGAAAAAAATGGGGCTATCATTATCATAGCATTTATTCTAACCAGGATTAAAAAGAAAGCCTGAAAATTATTGACAAAAAAGTCCATTTATCCTCTCTATCATCCTCCTCCTATTTTTTCAATCAATACAAAGATATTATTTGTATAATTTATTAATATTCGAATCATCCACGATCCGAAGAGAATTATTGTGATAAATATAGCGATCATCTTCGGCACAAAGGTCAATGTCTGTTCTTGAATTGAGGTAGTAGTTTGAAAAATAGAAACAACAAGACCAACAAGCATGCCTACCCCAAGCACAGGCGCTGAAACAAGCATCACGGTCATGAGCGACTCTCGCAATATTTTGACTACAAGTAATTCAGTCATGTTAACCTCATTTTATTTAAAAGATCTTACAAGTTCATAAACAAGCAGATTCCATCCGTCCACTAATATAAAAAGAATAAGCTTAAAAGGGAGAGAGATCATTATCGGCGGCAGCATGATCATCCCCATTGCCATCAACACACTGGCAATTATCATATCTATTACGATAAACGGCAAAAACAGAAAAACCCCTATTTCAAATGCAATCTTTAATTCACTCATCATAAATGCCGGTATTAAACAGTAAGTCGGTACATCGTTTCTGTTCTTCGGCTGTTCAATTTTAGACAGTTTAACAAAGAGCGCAATATCTTTCTCTCTGGTCTGCTTAAACATAAATTCGCGCAGCGGTGCAATTCCTCTGTCATAAAACTGTTGATTTGATATCTGACCTTTCAGATATGGCTGTAGAGCCTTATCGTTCATCTCTGTTAAAGTAGGAGCCATTATAAAAAAAGTCAGGAAGAGTGAAAGTCCCACTATTACCTGGTTAGGCGGCATCTGCTGGAGAGATAGAGCCCTTTTTACAAAATCGAGTACTATAACAACACGGGTAAATGCAGTTGTCATTAGTATTATTGACGGAGCAAGAGTCAATATTGAGAGCAGAAATAATATCTGAAGACTAAGCGCAACATCTTTAGCGCCTGCAGCAGGCGTAATATCAAATGCTATCTTTGGGATAGGCATTGTTACGCCGCCCGTATTCTGTGCAAAGAGATATGCCGGCAATAGTATTAATATAAATGTCATCAGATATTTTTTATTCATCATCATCATCACCATTCATACTCTTCAAGCGATTTTTCTGCTTATTGATATAGCTCATATCAAACTCTTCCGAAGACAACTCTTCCTTCTTATATCCTCCAGATTTCCACTGTCTTTTATTCCCACGCGATCTCAGTTCGGATATTTTGTCTGCAACTCTTCCGATCTGTCCTGCTATAAAATCCTGAAATGCAACGCCTTGAACAAGCGTTGATCTTGAACTGAGGAGTCTAATGCGGTCAATCTCCTCTCTGTCCTTTATCTCTGTTAAAAGATTAATATTATTATCTGTTACTCCTAACAAAAAAATTTTTCCTGCAACATCGACTATCTGAATAAATTTATTAGTACCCAGCGAGACTGTTGATAAGATTCGTATTGCCTCCTGACCGGAGAGGTTCATTCCGCTTTTTTGCGCGACAAATTTATAAAAGGCATAAAATCCTCCAATGAAGAGAGCGAGGACAAATATTGTTTTAATAACTAACCATGAAGCGGATTCTTCTTCAATCTGCGGTCTAAAATCATCTTCGACAAAATTTTGACCCGGAACATTATTCTCAGTACTGCTATTGTTAGCAGTGTTATTGTTAGCAGGCGGGGATGATTCCTGAGCATTAGTAACTACCGGCAAAGATGACAAAATCAGCGCAAATGTAAAAACAGCTAATACAACAAACCTCTCATTCACTTTTACTCGACTGTTCAGTATCTTAATATTATGTCTCATTTTACTCCGGTTTTTTATCGCTGATTTAGTTATCAAAGATATTAATTATTTATTAACCGATCTGAATCTTTCATCCTGGCTTACAATATCTGTTACCCTGATACCAAAATTCTCATCTATAACTACAACCTCACCGCGGGCAATCAGTTTGCCGTTTACAAGAAGATCCACTGGCTCACCTGCAAGTTTATCAAGCTCAATAATAGAACCCTCGCCAAAACCTAATATATCTTTAACAAGCTTAGTCGTTCTGCCTAATTCTACAGTCATAGTCATCTCAACATCAAGCAGAAGCGCTATATCGCCGTATCCGCCTGATGTTATACTTTCGCCCATTTGAGGAAATCTAACAGAGCTTATTTGCGTCTGTTGCCCCTGCTGAAACTGAGTCTGATATGAGGGCTGAGCCTGTCCGCCATCTTTACCGAGTCTTGAGGCTATGTTTCCGTCAATAATATGATAAAGCTTGGAGTTCATAACTCCATCAATAGTTATGTCATAGGTTATTTTTACAAGTTCACCCTGTGGGAGATTGAGCTCCGTCTGATTTTGAACAACTTTAACTGTTGCCGGCGTAGTAGTTATTCCGCCGCCGATTTTATTGCTGAATTGCGTACCCATTGATGAAATGAATTGATTGGTAAATTCCTGAATTGTACTTTGATGGGCATCTGTAATTTCTGCCGGAGCAGTTCCTGTTTCATCACCCATCATAAGCGACGAAATTATTCCTGCATCTCTAAAATTAAAGATAACAAGATTAGCGCCGCTAAGCCCTCCCAGATAATTCATAGAGACTTGAACATATTTACCTTTAAAATCATTTCTAACCGCTTCTTGTGATTTTGCTTCTACTACAGGATTAGCAAGCATCACATTTCTGGAGCCTAAATATCCTCCAAGCGACGGCGCCACAGCCGTAATAGCAGAATTTACTATGTTTCTTATACTTGCCTGTTCTCCCGGTGAAATCATAGACCCGCCTCTCATACCAGACGGATCATACATATCAGCAGGATCAGGAGTTGTTACAATATCATCTGCTCCCTGTAACAGAGCATCAATTTCGTCTTGAGATAGTGAACCGTCACCCATACTTCCCCCCCTCCGGAGTAAACAACTTAAAATTATACTAAAAAATCAATTTACAACAAATTCTATAAAATATACTTCTTTGATCTTTCCGTTAATAAGCCTCGAATTAATATAAGACTTAATTTCTTCGGATAATGAAATAGTCTTTTCCACAGAATTAAGATCTTCAAAATGTTTTGCCTGAAGAATTATATTTACTATATGCTGAATTTCGTTCTTTCTATTTACCAGCTCCGAGCCTAGAATCGCATCAGGAACATATCCCAAAGATATGGTCATTTTTATAAAACGAGGTTCTGCATCGGCAGTCGCTTTTGAAAATGCAGGCAGTTCATATACTGCAAGAGGTTCCGGCGGCGGCGCAGCAATTATATCCTGATCTCTTTGGTATTTACTCTCTGTTACACTTTTAGATACTATGACAGATATTCCAATCATCAAGGCTACAAGTATTATACCGCCTGCAACATAAAGAAGTATCTTAATAATCTTTGAGGTACCCGTGTTGCCGTCAGATTCAGATTTACCAACATCCTCTTCAATTATATCACGTTCGTCATCACCCATAAATCTTCCACCATTATTCTAAAATGTAAAAAAGTACAAAATATGTGACATAATATCAAACATCTATTTCATATGTCAAATAATTTATTTATTCATTTTATTTTAAATATTTTATTCATTTTCTGTCTTAAAATTCAATGACTATAATATTTAACAATATATTGATTTTTATTATTTTCGGCATTCTTATTGTTTAGAAAGACCTAAAATTAAAATTTTATCCGGTAAAATTTATAAAAAACGGAGAAGATTTCGGAAAGCAGGATACTTCCCCTACGATGGCGGATTTTGGTATATAGTTTTTTTATACTCAATTGTGAGTCTTATAACCTCTTCTGCGCTCTCTGTTACAACATATTTTTTGCCATTACTGAGGGTAATGACAGTGTTCGGAGTCGTATCTATTACCTCAATATGACCGGCATTTAATATAAATCCTTCACCATTAAGTTTATGGAGCTGAATCATCCTGTTCCCCCTTTATTATTTAAATATAGCAAGGTATTCATTTAAATCTATCTTATGAATGACGCCTGTTGAACATCCGGGTTTGCTGCAATCTGCAACCGGATATGGCGCGCTTTGGAAAAGCTGCTCAAGCCATAACTTAGCTGCTAAGAATTGATTATTTGTATAAAAAAGCTCACCATCTCTTATAATCTCATAATCGCGGCCAGATCGTCCCTTATTCATGTCAATGGTACTATGTGTTTTTAACCTTTTTGATGAAAAAAATATCTTCTCAGCAGGTAAAACGCCTGAGACATAAAATTTATCAAAAAAACCCATATCATTCCCAATCAATAAAAGTGATGCTATACCGCACCCTAATGCTAAAGATACTGCCTGTGTTGTTACTATACTCCCTGTAGCTACAAAACCGAGATTTTCACCTGCTTCTCTCCACAGTGTATTGTAAATATCTCCGTTTATCATCCAATTATAGAAGCTGATTTTCCCTTTCCACTTTCTTAGATTTGTATTTGATGAACAACTGAAAGCCAGAAGATGAATATTATCGCTGTTTATACCTGAGAAAAAATCATTTGGAGTTGTTTCGCATGTAATAACAAAGTGCGGTTTTATGCCGTTTTCATACAGGGGCTTTAGAGCAACATCTGTTGATATGAAGAGTATATTGTCATTTGACATTAAGGTTCTTAATATATCATATTTTTTTTCAAGAGAGGGACCGGCGCCTATGACAAAAACATGTTTATTCTTAAATCTATGAACAATGTTTTTAAGCCCGCCGTATTTTTTTATTAGAGAAATATTCTTTTTTAGATTATTTTTGAAAGCATAGCCTTTTTCTGCAAGCATTCCCTCATTCAGCTTTGAAAATATCTCTTCCTGATTTACCATATGGGGCTTATTATCATAGTGAAGCATTTTATTCAATCAATATTTCGTATTAAAAAAATCAAAGACTAACTAACAAATTACAGTTTGCTTAAAGCAGATTCTTTCTTTCCTTCAGATAAAATTTGTACATTGTACTTTGTAATTTATTATAACTGCTCGCTGTTTATTATCTCAAAGTACTCTGTCCATGTCTCTTCGATTTCGCGGGCTTGCTCTTCATCTAATTTTTCTATAATAAACCCTGCGTGAACAAGAACCTTATCATTTAACTTAATATCAGGAGCCATAGCGTAGTTGACTAACGTTTCCACACCATTAGCAGCTGCCGTTGCATAATCTTTATCAATCTTTACTATTGTCATAGGTATTGCCAGACACATATTATTCTCCTGAATAAAAGTTTCATTTTATGTCATCACTGTATATGTTAAATAACTACTACATTTCTTTTTTAAATCAGTATCATTAATTAATTACTTCGTACATAGCTAAAAAGTCTTCAAAAGGTCTATTAATTATGTGTATATAAGGTAAATCAAAGTTATCATTAAACTTTCCATTCTCCAAACGTTCCAAAAGATAATAATAAATCAGAAATCTAAAAGTATAAAGATCATTTAATTTATCATCCTTAAACCACCTCTTATTAACTTCAAAAAATGCATCTACTAATTCTTCATTAGACAATTCAGGATTTTTAATATATTCTGTTTTTAATTTATATTTCATTTTATATACTCCTTAAATATTATTATAAATTTTTTTTGATTAACTTCTCTAAATTTTTCCCAAACATCTTCTTTTGCCCTATTCTCAAAAAGTTTATTTAGGACCTTCTCCTGACTATTTTAATTTTAATATTTTATTATTCCTCCTTCTGCAAGTTTAATTTTAACTATGATATAATATTTTAATAAATCTATAATAAATCTTAGTCCTATACTTACATAAAAAATAATCCAAATAGTTAATTTTTTACGCTATCATTCTAATTGATTCTTCTAAAAAATATTCTTGTCAATAACTTTTTTTAATTTATTATAAACAATACATTATCATAAATATAATATCAGCAAATCCTCGGCAGCTGTTCCTCAACAAGCAGCGGGAGCAGTCTTTTCCCTCCGATAAAAGTCTCAATATAGACCTTCCCCGGATATAAAGAATCTATCTCGCCGATAATTGCAGCATCCATTCCATATTCATTTTGCTGCATAATTTTTATGATACCGTCAGCATCTTCAGGTTTAGTAATCAGTAAAATCTTACCCTCATTTGCAACATATAGAGGATCTAATCCAAGCAAGGAACATATCCCTTTAACTTCATCATTTACCGGCAATAAATCTTCAATGACCCTCGCAGAAAATTTACTGTCCGATACTATCTCATTCAACACAGATGCAGTTCCTCCGCGGGTTGCATCCCTCATAAATTTTATGCTGCGCGGGTATTTGTTCAGTATGGAATCAATAAGTCCGTTAAGCGGCGCAGAGTCGGATTTAAGACTGTTAGAAAACTTAAGGTCATTTCTAAGGGACATGATTGTAATGCCGTGATCACCTATTGTGCCGCTGACAATAATTTTATCGCCAATGTTTATCTCTCTCCTCTGAACATCGCGGGTAAAAATTCCTATGCCCGAAGTATTTATATATATCTTATCACCTTTCCCGTTAGGCACAACCTTTGTATCGCCTGTTACAATCTTTACGCCTGCATTCTCTGCCGCAGCCTTCATGGAACGGAGAATCTTCTCAAATGAATCAAATTCAAAGCCCTCTTCAAGAATAAGCGAGCATGATAAAAATTTAGGCAGAGCCCCCATTACAGCCAGATCGTTAACGGTTCCATGGACAGCCAAGCTGCCTATATCGCCGCCGGGAAAGAATATTGGCGTAATGACATACGAATCCGTTGTAAATGCAATCTTCTCTCCTTCAATACTTAGCAGGGCAGAGTCGTCTATTTGGATTGAATCCTTGCCTAAGATCTCCTTTATAGTTTTGGAGATCATATCGTTCATTAATTTACCGCCGCTTCCATGTCCGGGCAGAATCTTTTTCATCACTTTCTCCAGTATTTATAGTATGCAGAACATGGTCCCTCGCCCGATACCATACACGGTCCTATTGCATTTTCAGGCGAACACACCTTATCAAACATGGGACATTCGGGAGGGATTATTAATCCCCGCAAAAGATCGCCGCACCTGCACCCTGCATGCTCTTTTACCGGCGGTAAAATTACGGAGAATTTTTTTGATGCATCAAACATGGAGTATTCTTCTCTTATTTTAAGACCGCTTTCGGGCAGTTCGCCTAATCCTCTCCAAACCTCTGAGCATCTTTCAAATACGCTGTCCATTATTTTAACTGCATTGGGATTCCCGTTTTCTTTAACTGCAATTGTATAGCTGTTGGTAATCTTTGCCTCTTTTTTTTCAATCAGATCAATAAGCGACAACACTCCTGTAATAAGGTCGTGCGCATCAAAACCTGCGATGACTCCGGGTCTGTTAAATTTTTTAGATATAAAATCCCAAGGTTCTCTTCCTATTACTGCGCTCACATGTCCGGGCAGTATAAAGCCGTCGATTTTAACCTCATCGGCATTGAGTAATGCTTCAACTGCAGGCGGCGTAAGTTTATTGCATGAAAGAATCGAGAAGTTATTTATACTTTTCTTCTCAGCCTCTAATATTACAATAGCTTCGGAAGGAGCTGTAGTTTCAAATCCTACGCTCAAAAATACCACCTCTTTTAAGGGATGTGCCTCTGCAATGCGAAGCGCATCAAGCGGCGAATATACAATGCGTATATCCATACCTTCGGCTCTCTCCTTTGCAAGGGAACTGTAAGATGACGGCACTTTAATCATGTCGCCGAACGTTGTTAAAATTACGCCGTATTCCTTTGCAATCTCTATAGCTCTGTCAAGGTATGCATTCGGAGTAACGCACACGGGGCATCCGGGACCGTCAATCAACATGAGTTTATCAGGGAAAATATCCTTTACCCCGGTTTTAAAAAACTCGGCAGTGTGTGTTCCGCACACCTCCATGATTCTTATCTCTTCACGGAGTTTTCTGTCCCTTAATGTATCCGCTAATTTTTTTACAAGTTCTCTATTCATAAAATTTTGTCTCTATATGCGCTCTAATTCTATATTACATACGGGCTGCAACAAAATCGGACTACAAGTCACAGTTGTAATATTACACAACATGTCAGACTCAGTGCGACTATGTACATACCTGCGTCTATCGCCGTATATGTTAAGTAATTACATAATTCGCCATCGCAATTGTAAAAGTCAAATAATTAATTAGACTTAGGGGCGGCTGTCTGATATGTTATTTTGCTCTGTTATTTGTATTAATCATTATACTCTATCTTCTTCTATCTTCTTCTATCTTCTTCTATCTTCTTCTATCTTCTTCTATCTTCTTCTATCTTCTTCTATCTTCTTCTATCTTCTTCTATCTTCTTTTTTATCTCTTCCCGACTCAACCCTTGCTCTATAAGGTTTAATATATAGTCTTGGACTTCTTTCTTGCCTTTTTCAATACCTCTTTCAAGACCTTTTTCAAGACCTTCTTTCTTGCCTCTTTCAATACCTTCTTCAATACCTTCTTTCTTACCTTTTTTAATACCTCTTGCTATACCTTTTTCAATACCTTCCTGTATTCCTTGACGCTTTGCTGTAACTAACTTACTTTGGGTATCAAGCTGATATTTGTATT
>Ga0268262_10001408_pt1 | contig 29748 bp, 30 predicted proteins | sample TergutNc150P3_FD_190354 | JGI IMG/M metagenome (GOLD analysis project Ga0268262, IMG submission 190354) | Nasutitermes corniger P3 segment gut microbial community from laboratory colony in Florida, USA - Nc150 P3 (SPAdes) (version 2) | ecosystem: Host-associated > Arthropoda: Insects >... | reverse complement strand
TGGAACGCCGCGGCAGGACTGTCCGCCGGAACCCTGGAGATTAACGACAAGCCGACCCCGGAAGCCGGCGACTATGACTTCTACGGCCTGACGCAGACGGCGGGCAGCGCCGCCGCCGTAACCATAACGCCCAAGGCGGAAAAGTCGGGCGGCGCGAGGACGGTCTACTACGCGGGGAGCGGCACCACAACTTACGCAAAGAGCACCACGATCCCCTCGGCCGTTGGATCTTACGCCGTAACCTTTGACGTTGCGGCTGCGGAAGGCTGGAACCCGGCGACGGGCTTGTCCGCCGGAACCCTGGCGCTCAACACCAACCAAACCCCCGTCTCAGGCGATTATGAAATCGGGCGCCTGTGGCAGACGGTGAACGAAGTTACCGCGGTAACCATAACGGCGAAGGCGGGCAAGTCAAGCGGCGGAAGGACGGTCTACTATGAAGGGACGGGCGGCACGGCCTACGCAAAGAGCACCACGGTTCCCTCGCCCCCGGCTCCTGGCGGATCTTACCTCGTTACCTTTGACGTTGCGGCGGTAAGCGGCTGGAACGAGGCGAAAGGGTTGTCCGCCGGAACCCTGGTGGTCAACAACAACAAAACCCCCAAGGCGGGCGATTATGACATCAGCGGCCTGGCGCAGCCGTATGGCAGCGTTAACCCCGTACAAATAAAGCCGAAGGCGAACACGAACGTGTCATCCGGCGCAAGGACGGTCTACTATGAAGGGACGGACGGCACGACCTACGCAAAGAGCGCTACGCCCCCCACGGCAGCCGGATCTTACGCCGTTACCTTTGACGTTGCGGCTGCGGAAGGCTGGAACGAAGCGAAAAATTTACCCGCCGGGACCCTGGTTATTGCCAATAAGGCGCTGTCGGTCACGATCTTCGGAACCCCAGGTGTCGGCGAAGAATTGACCGCGGACGTCCAGAAAAACTTTGCGGGGATGGTTGAATACGAATGGCTGAAAGATGGCGTGGTTATTGGGTGGTGGCCGACTTATATTCCGAGACCCAAAGATTCCGGCCAAAAGATCAGCGTTAAAGTAACATGCGCGGGCATAGAATCTCTTCCATCGCCGGCGGTGACAATCCCGTCGTCCTTTACATATACGGTTTATATCGAAGATGAATGGAAACCTATGTTATTTGCGGTTGTCGTAATTAACAATAGAGAATTCACGCCCACAGCTGACGAGGGTTTCACCGTACAATGGCTGAGGGATGGCAGCCCCATTTCCAGCGCGACAAATTATTATTATTCAGGGGAGCCTCAAGATCTGGGCAAAACGATCAAGGTTAGAGTATCCGGCGCCTATGGACAACCAGTTACCTCCTCGAACGGGATTCAAATTCCGCACAACCAGCTTGAGCTCGAGCCCTCCGACATTGACCTCAGAGGAACAACATGGAAAGCGAACGATGAGGGCACCATCTACTATTATGACTATAAGATTGAATACACCTTAACGTTTACTACCAGTTCCATCTGGACGATTAATACGATAGTGAAACAATTAGTAGATGGCGAATGGGAAGGTTTTGTGAATGAAGATTATGGTGGAACCTACAAAACCTACAAGATAGGCGACGATGATGTTGTTTTTTTAGATGATGATAGGCATACGCCAATTCTAACTGGAGGAGTGATTTACGACGACAGAATTGTTTTTTCCGACGCTACCATGGATGGCAGCGATTTGGTGTTCGAAAAACAATAGCGCGAAGGTAACGCAGCAGTGCCTGTCACTACAGAGAGCGTAACAGTGAAGGAGGATAACATGAAAATAATTAAGCATAATTGAATTGTTTCTAGAACCAAGGGAAGGCAAGACCTGCAAAGCCCAAAGAGCAGGATTCAATGTGTTAAGCAATTTTAAGTGTTGGTGGATCGCTAAAACCACTAAGGAGTGTTTTATGGAAGCAATGTATCAGTATTTTTGGCAATGTGATAAGTGTCGTTTACAGGAATCAACTGTAGGACCTGCTAGTTCACCTGAGCCGCATCCAAGTCCCTATAATTGCCCTGAAGGAGGGCAACATAGCTGGACTAGAATAAGTTATGTATATATTGATAATAAAAATGATTGACGTATGCGGCACTGTCAAGGTGACAGACACCGTTTTTTCATAGTGTTACTTTTAAGCCTACGCTGACTACGGCGTAGGCTTTTTATACTATTCTTTCCATTACTTAAAACTTTAATGATAGTATTCCTACATTTCCCGTAAAATGGAAAGAAATTCCATTATCATTATTTGGCCTTCTATGTAAAAATGGTATCAACCAACCATAAAATGTCCCTATTGCTGCTCCTGCCAATACATCTGTTAAAAAATGCATGCCGGATATTATCCCAAGTACTCCAATAGCTGTAGCTAATGTATATGAGCCGGCAATGACAGGAATTCTCCAAAGAGAGTCCGGATATTCTGCGATAAAAGTAACGCTTAAAAGAGTAGACGCTAAAAAAGAAAAAGCAGTTGTATCCGAAGGAAAGCAATCATTACTGGTTAGTTTACCAACGCTATTATCAAAATATGAACGCGGCCTGTATCGATCAACTCTTTTTTTTAATATTTCGACTGTTCCAAATGTAAGAGTTGACGCCTGCATATACATAATACCGTATGTCAACCATGTATCAAAATCTTTTTTTTCAAATCCCCAGCCCCCAAGTCCCCACACGGACAGAGGGGTTATTATTGTTAGGACGGGCATCCAATTCCTCATATTATCGCGAACACGATGAGGTGTATCGTCTTCAGGAAACATTAATCCCCTGTCAATAAAATTAACGTCATTTCTGTTTAGTTCACTAGGTATATCATTAGTTTTACCGGGTACTAAATAAGAAATGCCAAACGCCCCCAGCGATAAAGTAGAAATAATTATGTCTTTTCTTAAGTCGTAAGTATATACACTTTCTGAATACAGATTAAATTTTACTGTAAAAAAGCAAATTAATAAAACAAATCCCTTAATAAATTTTTTAGTGTGCATTATATATTTTCCCTTTTTATACCCATCAGACTTTTTTGTCAATAAAGCTATGAGAAATTGGTGACAGACACCACATGCGTTACATGGTAAATCTAATTCAGCAATGCCGCCGCTTCCTGGTTTTTCCAGCGCAGAGCGATGTCCGCCGGGCTTTCGGAAGAAATGTTTTTGACCGCCTTATTAGCGCCAAGCGAAATCAGGAGGGAAACAAGCGATGGGTCCCCCTGCTTAGCGGCGTAATGAAGCACCGTGTTTCCCGATGAATCCCTGGCGTTAATGGCGGGCCCCGAAAAGAGGGCCTTTACCGCGTCCGCGCCTTTGGAGAGGGCGGCTTCCGCCGGTGTTTTTCCGTCCCGCGCGACGGCGAATACATCGCTTCTTGAATTGGCAAGCAGATGCGCCGTGTCAAGCTGGCCAAGCTCCACGGCAAGGCGCAAGGCGGTACAGCCTTCGGCGTTTACCATGGATTGACTAGCGCCCAGGTCAATGATGGTTTTGATTATTGCCGGCAAAGCTTTTTCCTGAACCGCAATGTGCAGCGGAGTGGAGCCAAAGTCATCGGAAGAATTCAGCCTGTCGGCCATGGTAAGGAAAATCCTGACAAGACTTGGGGACGTATTAATGGCATTTTGAAGGGGCGTTCTGTCCTGTGCGTTTCTGGCGTGAATGGAAACTCCCCATGCCAATAGCAGGGCTGAAAGATCCGTTCTGTCCATGCTTGCGGTTATGTGCAGGGTAGTATCGCCATTGAAGTTTCTGGTCTTTGTATCGGCTCCCCTTTTGAAGAGCCGTTCCATGCTGGATAAATTGCCCGCGAGGACGGCTTCCATAAAAGGCGTGTTGCCTTCCGCGTCCCGTATCTCAATATCAGCCCCGCGCATTAAAAGAAGAGCCTCCATATCGGACATCGACCAGCGGATGGAGTCGTGCAGAGGGGTTTTTCCGTTTAAAGCATGGCAGTTGATGTCCAGTCCCTGATCCAAAAGCGTTTTCGCTCCGTTAATGGCCTGCCAGCGTACAGCCGCGTGAAGAAGGGAATTGCCCAGGGTGTCCCTTGCAAAAAGCGATGCCCCGTTATCAATGAGCACTTTGATCGTAGAAGGCGAGTCCTGCTTGACAGCCGCAAACAGGGGAGTTTCGCCTGTGGCGTTTGCCGCTTCTATTTCCGCTCCAATCATAACAAGGTAGGGAATCCATGAATCAAAGCGCCACTGGGCGATGTAGTGGAGGGCTGTATTGCCCAGGCCGTCGCGGGCGCTGAGCGTCTCAGGATCAAGCATCCACTGCCTAAGCGTCCAATTTCTTCTTTCCGGGGAGAGGAAGGTCAGGTAAAGCGGGCTTTCGCCTTTGGCGTTGGCGGCAAAAATATCCGCCCCCCGGCTCAGCAAAAGGCGCCCTGCGTCCTTTTCGTCTTTGCGTACGGCTATTGTAAGGCTTGTGTCGCCGGCCTTGTTCCGCGCATCAATCGAAGCGCCAAGATCCAGGATTCTGCTTATTATCTCGGTATATACATCGTATTCTGTTGCAAGGTGGAGTATGGTGTTCCCGTTGCTGTCATTTTGAAAAACCGTTTCACGGGTTATCAATGAAAAAACAATTTTCGGATCCTCATAGTACGCTCTTTTGAAAGGCGTAATGCCCTTATTGTCCACGGCAAAAATATCCGACCTGTTTTCAAGCAAAATGGGAATGTAATTGGTTCGTCCTCTTTCAACCGCCAGAAAAAGCGGTGTTTTGCCGTCAATATCGCGGATTGTTACGTCCGCTCCTTTTGAAAGAAGGGTTCGGATAATGTTTTCATTTCTGTTCAGTAAAATTGCGATATGAAGGGGAGAATCCCCGTGTTCATCCCGCAAATTAATATTGGCGCCTTTTGAAAGAAAAAGGTTAATGGCTTCAAGATGCGACTCCGGCGGAACCGCAATATGGAGTACTGAATTGCCTTTGGCATCCTGGGCTTTAATATCCGCTCCGTTATCAAGCAGAGTGCGCATCATTTCGATATTTCCCGAACGGGCCGCTTCGTGCAGCGGGGAAGCGCCGGACGCGTTTTTTATATTGGCATCGGCTCCATTTTCCAGTACGAAAGTTAAGTACCCAATGTACCCTTCCCGCGCTATGTAATGAAGAGGGGTCATGCCGTCCGCGCTTCGGATATTGTAGTTTGAGCTTTTTACTGCGGGCGCGAAATATTTGTAAAGGGGATTAACCGATACCGCCCCCGCAAGGATCAGCTGTACGGCGGTTTCAGCATGTTTATTTGAGTCTGTCCTGTCAAGCGCTAAATCCAGGACGGTTTTTCCGTTTTTGTCCTTTAAAGCGATGTTATTAGCTCCGGCCTTTAGAATAGTGCTTACCGCAGCGGCGTTTCCGGCTTCGGAAGCGAGGTGCAGAATTGTTTTGCCTGTTGAATCGACGCTGGCCAAAGAAGCCGGGGTTAAAATAGCCGCAAGAAACTCTCCGTTTTCTTGAATTGCGATGCGGGCAGGCGAGTTGCCGCCATCCATGCTCTGGTGTATATTGGCACCATTCCCGACCAATATGGCGGCGGTCTTTGCGTCCAGTTTTTCGGCGCTTATGGTTAAAGGCGTCCTTTGCTTGTTGTCAGGCACGTCAGGGTTAGCGCCCAGAGTAATAAAAAAAGCGGCTAAAAAGGAATCGCTGTTTTCCGCCGCATAATGCAAGGGCGTTCTTCCCTGGCTGTCGGTGGCGTCAACGTCAACCTTCCCCATGAAGAGAGCCTTGGCTTTTTCAGTTTCGCCTTTGGCAAGCAGTGTCCAGATATCATCTTCTACGACTACCTTCGGCTGAAGCGGCGTTTCTACCGGTTGGCCTTGGGATTCGCATCCTGTCAGAATGCCCGCCAAAATGCCTATTGCGCATATACTCGCGGCAAAAAAAAGATTTCTTCTTATCATAATCTAATCATCGACAGGATTGATTATTGACATAAGTGCGATTCATAGCTAGGATAAACCGCTAGTGTAAATACATTAATAAAAGCGAATTGCGGCCTTGGTGGAACTGGTAGACACGCCAGCTTGAGGTGCTAGTGGCGAGAGCCATGGAAGTTCAAGTCTTCTAGGCCGCATAAGAGCTAAGTCCTTACGTTGTAAGGAATTAAGACATATACCTTTTCCCGAAAACGGGGTAGGTGCGTATTAAATTTTTTTTGACTGATACTAAACTGATACTTTTTCAGTTTTGTATGGGTCAGAAGAGAGGTAGTTATGCGCCGCCCGTTTACCCTGTACAAAGAAAACACAAAGTCAGGCACATTCTGGTACGCACGGTTTTGGGATGAAGAAGCCCAAAAGTACAAGCACAGCCGTTCCACTGGCATTTTGGTGGAAGGCAAGAAAGAACGCCGCTATGAAGCCGAAGAAGCCGCAAGGAAGCTCATCCCCGAAGTAGATGCTGCCAAAGAAGCTAAAGCCGCCAAAGCAACGCTAGGCACAACAGCCCCGCAAATAAAAACAAAGACCGTAGCTGATACCCCTCTCGTAGAATACCTTGAAAGCTTTTGGATGCCCGACAGCCAATATGCCAACTACAAACGTAATGTTGAAAAAGAAGCCCTGTCCCTTGACTATATTAAAAACAGCCATGAAGACATACGCCGCCATGTTTCCCCATATCCCAATTTTATAGGCGTAACAGTTGGAACCCTCACAAAACCTATGTTAAGGGAATGGCTTATTTGGCTTGCGTCAAGGAAAGCCCAATACCGGAAACATGATGGAACCTTGATTGAAAGGGAAAACACCATATCAAGCCGCCGGGCAAATACCGTCCTGCAAGCTGTCCGTGTCGCCATCCGTTGGGCTTATGACAATGAGAAAATCCCAACAGACCCTTTTCATAAACTCGGCGAAATAAAAGACGCTCCAAAAGAGAAAGGCGTTTTAACGCTTGCTGAAAGGCAAAAGCTAAACGAGCTGGATGTAACAGACAACCGCCGAAGGCTTGTTATGTATTTAGGTAGCTATTGCGGGTTTCGCAGGGGGGAAATGCGAGGGCTTAAATGGGGCGACATTGAAAACGGCATAATCGACATCAAGCATAATTATCTGGACAGCGAAGGCGACAAGGACCCCAAATGGCAGAGCTTCAGGAAAGTCCCAATAACGCCAGCATTGGAAACCCTGCTAAATGCCGTCTATGAGCAAGCCAAAAATAAAGCACAGGATGATTATGTATTTGAAAGCCCCAAAAGGCCAGGCTTGCCGCTTTCCAATAATTTTTTCCGTGATACGCTAAAAATAGAATTGTCCGCATTAGGCATAAATGAAGAACAGCAAAAGGACAAGTTCTTAACTTGCCATAGCCTACGCCATACCTTTGTTACGCTTTCTCAAATATCAGGTTTATCGGACGCAGAAGTAATGGCACTTGCAGGTCAAAAGAGGGAATCCACTTTGCGTAGGTACAGCCATGTTCCTCAAGTGTTGGATTACAACGAAGCCAGAAAAAAGATATTAGCCGGAGAAGAAAACATAAAAAAAGTCAGCAATCAGTAAAAAGCGAAAGCCCCGCAGTAGCGGGGCAAACCGCCTTCGGCGGTTCGGGCTTCGCCCGAATGTTTTTTAACCTTCATAAGGGGGATTGTATGAGTTTAATTGATTGGGATGAAATTAACGATATTTTTATTGATTGGGATGAAAAAAAAGATGAGCCTGATTGCGATAGACACAAAAATTTATTGCTTGATTGGGATGAATTCAAAGACCGTAAAAACCTAATAAAAAAATTGGTAGCCCTTTATGGCAATGAACACGTTTTTAGAAGCGCAATCCTAAAATTATTAGCAAAAGACAAACGAGCAGTAACAGCGTTTGGCCTATACTTTGGCTACCATAAAGAGCGTATGACATATAGAGCCATAGGCGAACAAATGAACATTAGCAATGAACGAGTTAGGCAACTAGCTGCTAGGGGATTTCGCAAATTAATAATGCCTGAATTTCTCAAAGAAGTCTGGGAAGATTACGGCTATAAATATTTACCAGACCCCTTTTTGTTAGCCAAACAACTCAAAGACAAAATTGCTACGCAATTTTCGCAAATCATTTAGGCCGCCCTCTGACCACATAAGCATTTATCCGAAAGTGTAAAACACCTGTAAATACTTATGTGGTCAGACCCCGGCACCCCACCCAAAAGCCTGGCTGTGTATTGCAGACCGGGAAGCGAAACCCAGCCGAGCTACCCCTACATTCCCGCACCCGCCCACCCACCCCCAACCACCCCCATGCTGCCCTTTTTGTGCCGCCGCCATCCGCGCCATGAAACATTATCTAGCAAAAGCTGGGACAAAAAAGCACGGCTACGGAAAAGTTACAACATGGCATTTCTCGAAAAAGGCAAAACCCCAACCCTGCCCGCCGTCCTGGCGGTCAGGGGGCAGGGCATGAATGTCTAATCCTCACGCCATCCATGCCCTGCCCATCAAATCCCAAAAGGCATACAAACAGCGTCGTAAACGCCGCCCATGTTTTACATGAACTAAAATAATAAACCGCCGTACTTTTTAGCCCCGCTGTTATGTGCAATTTATAAACTATAACAAACAGCGGCACAAAAACCCCGGCACCCCGCCCATTGCAAAGTGTTACATTCCCCGGTGGTGTTTAAGCACCGTGGGAACGTAGAGTAGTAACCCGCCCTGCTTCTCGTCTTTACATCACGAACAGCGTACTAAGGCGTCTACACTTCGGGTTTCCCTCACCCCCCCGCCGCCCCCTTCCCCCCCGAACCCCCCCAACCCCCGGCACCCCCCCGCTAAGGTATCTTATTGAACTCGGGGGGGTAGGGGCGCTCTAATGGGGGGTGAGGTTTGGGTAAACCCAAAACCCTACGTTCCGCCGCGACTATGCGTACTATGCCCGCCCATCTTTCGGCATACATCATTCTATGCGTACTCTACCCACGGCAAGGGAAAAGTGATACCTTCCCTCAAAACTCCGTAGCGAAACAGTTACCTGCTATACCGCCATACCGCAAGCGGAATGTCGGCTGACAATGTGAGTGAAGCATTGCCTATCGCTTTTAGCTGGTTTTTCGCTGATGGTAAAATTTCCCGCGCTGGAATTCTCCGTAAGCTCCGCCAACCCTTCGGGTAGTCTGGCATTTAGCCCAATATGACATTTACTCAATGAACCCCCTGCTCAACAATCGCTACGCGATAGTTGAGCAGGGGCATTGACTGATACCGACAGTCGCCACCAATCCAATGACCGATGACATATAAATTCACCGTTTTGGGAACTTTTCTATTTCACTTTCAAGTACACCTATTTCTTTTTTTTTATGACATTTATGTCATAAAAAGATAAAAAACATAATAAATAGAATATATAGATATGTTATGGTATCTTATGACATTTTCTTACTAATGACACAAAACTGCTAAATTCCCGAATTTTATCTGTCATTATGACAAGTCTTTATGTCATTCTTCCTGTTTCAAGCGAGATTTATTTAAGCGAGGGGGCGTGTGCGCTGGTTAAAATTGCTATTTTTAGTTAGTCTGTTTTCTTTGAATGTCAAACAAAAAAAGCATCTTGTTTTTACTAAAAACTTGATACCAAAAGAAAACTCTTGGTTACTTATGACTTCTAAAAACCAAGTGTTTTATAGCAACCATGTATTTCCTGACAACCATTTGAAAGGGCGCAGGGGGGAAACGCACCCGCAGGGCATAGTACAACAATTTATTAAGACTATATTTCAACAACACAAATAATCTATATTGCTTTGACATAACCCGAGCTAACGAATGGCGATGAAGAAAACAAAGGTCTGTTATACGCCTATTTGCTTATTGATTTTTCATTATGTAATTTTTTAATTCATAATATAGTGGTGTTAATTGGCCTTTTCCAGCAGTATAACTCATAAAATTACCATTAAACTCCTCATAACAACCCGTTCTTGTAATCCTTATCATAAAATTATTTATATATGACTTAGGTACATTAAGCTCATTTTCCATTCTTTCCACAAACTCGTCCCAGAATTTATCTACTCTAATTAGTTCATTTTTATCATCATCCATAGGAATAGTATCATATGTTTCGAACAATGAAAGTGCGCTTATTTCTCGATAAGAAAGTTCATTAAGTATTCCAACAAAATCTTCATAAATATCAATATTGAATATTTTATTATCTTTGTTGATGGAATTATTAAATATTTTTGCAAACATTTTTACCTTTTCCTTTTGATTTGTATTTAATACATACCTCATCGTTAGAATGTATTTATTAACAAAATCATCTGTTTTAATATAATCACTATTTGGATTAAAATTACCACTTATTAGTTCATCAAAAAATACTTTTGCTCTTTCTTGTCTCATCCGGTTTAATGTAATCATTAAAAATGAGTCAACTCCGCTTCCTATACCATATGGAATTAATTGAAGCAATGGCCGTATTACTGAGTTTTTTTCATAGCCTTCTAAAAAATCTATTGCACCCAAATAAAAATCTCCTTTATCATTATAGCATAATATTTCCAGGTATTTTTGTAAATATCTTCTGAAGACAATAAGTATAATGTAAAGTAAGATTTAAGCTAAGTCGTGCCTTCTACTTTCTACACCCTTAACCCCAGCCCCAGCCAATACCTGGCTTCCGAAGTCCGCTTCTGCTCAAACCCCATTTCTTTTAGCCTCAATCCCAAAAAGCGTTCACTTACAGCGTGTTCGTTGTTTTGTTCGCACCATTCCTGATATGCCTTAAACAGTTCCCTAATCCGTATAGACGCTTCCGGTTTTTGGATACAGCTTTCTTTTATAAAATTTCCTATAACGTCCATCTCGTTTTTGTATTCGTCAGTAGCGTTAAGAACAATAGCCGGAGTTTTAAGCCGTTCACGCTTCCACCGTTCCGCGCCCTCTAAAATCCAATTCAATATTCCGCTTGTTTCTTCCCGCAGTTTTTGCTCAAGATGTTTGTCTTGCTTATCTTCCTCAATGCGGGTTAAAAAAGGTATCAGCCTTATACGCCGCCAAATGCCGTAGTCAGTCCCTTTAATAACAGGCTTATGGTTTGTTGCCATGAATATCTTGAATGTAGGTACAAAATTAAAATATTCACCGTAAAGGAAACGCGCCGTCATTTGGTCATTCCCTGTAATCTTTTTTATCAGCGGTTCAGATAGCCTTCGGCCTTGCTCCGCTTCGGTGGTCGTAACAAATCGTGTTCCCCTCAATCGGGCAATGTCATTTGTAGACTGATCTCCGTTTTTCTTCATAAAAGTCTCGGTTGGTGTAGCGGTAGCGTAATCACCCAATAGGTACATGATTGTATTTAGAAACGTAGACTTTCCATTTGCCCCGCTTCCAAACAGGATAAACATAATCTGCTCTGAAATGTCCCCGGTGATTGCCCATCCTATAGCAGTCTGTAAGAATTCAATCAGTTCTGTTTTATAATCCATTATTTCACGGACAAAAAGTTTCCATTGCGGACAATCTGCGTTAGGGTTGTATTCCACATTTGCGACTTTCGTTATCATTTCTCCCTGGCATTGTGTCCTGAATTCGCCGCTTGATACATCAATCGTACCGTTCCGGACATTCAATAGCCACGGGTTAATATCTAGCTCTTCCGGCTTTACATTTAGTTCTGTAATCCATTGGGCGGCCTTTATCAGCGACTCCCGCCGCCTTGTGCTTTCGCTAATAATGCCGTATTTTTCAATCTCCATCCGTTCCCTTGGATCATCGGTTTTAAGTAGCTCGTCATAGATATTCCTTATCATCTCAAGACCTTTTTCGTGAACCAGAGCACCGCCCTCATCCGTATCCCAATATTTGCCGTTCCAAACTATCCACTTTTTCCACGCCGCCAAATACCGAATATCCTTGCCATGTTCCTCGAAAAGCCGCCTGGCGTTTGTTGCGTCCGTAAGCTGTACTTTCCCTTTCTTCAGTTCGTCAATGCGAAGAAAAATACTCTCATCACCAATCTTGTTTTCCATCATACCCCCCAACCTTTAAGGCTTGCGCGTAAGACTTATAGCGAAACGACAATAAATCAAACGCCGTTTCCTTTGTTACTTTTGGTAATTCCCGAATACAGCGGGTATACATTGAATAAAGCAAAGTCAACGACCCTGGCTTCCTTAAATACTCACCGTTAATGAAAAAGGCGCAGGCGCGGTACTCATCGTCTGGCATCTCCATTTTGCTAATCCTGTACCACGTTATCAAATCTTCCGCCCATTCAGTCTCATGCGTTGCAAATTCCTCAAGTATCTTTTGTTGCTTGCGTACAGCGTACTGGTATCTTTCTTCTGGTGTCCTTCTTCTCAAAAAGTTCCCCTTGCTTTAGGCGACATGGAGGTCGCTGTTACTAAGTAACACTGGAGTTTTTTCATTGAAAAAACTCCGTGGTAAAAAATGGCATGGATGCCGTTTTTTACCATCGTTCTTCCGCGTTCTGCGTTTCATCTCCCTTCTTTCCAAACATAAACTTTAGTTGCCTCTCCTGCCGCCGTCCTGCCATCCCCAAAGGTAATAAACGCCCAAAATACCCACCAGCCGGATACATCTATCTCCCCTTCAATACACTCGTGGATAATAATTCCGTTCTCCGCATTACCTACAGCCGCGGCAAACTCCCCGATTTTTCCGTTAGGCTTCCGATACTTTATAACTGCATTCTCAATACCGTCCAAATCGCAAAAGGTTTTAAGCGTAATGCGTAACGCCGATTGCCCCTTAAAAATTTTCATTCCTTCTCCTGCTTTAGGCGGCATGGACGCCGCTGTATTTAGGCTTTAGCTGGAGTTTTGCCTAGCAAAACTCCTAAGCTATAAAATGGCATGGATGCCGTTTTATAGCACTATTTCTCAACTATCCGGCTTTCCAAAACAATCTCCCTGCAAACACAAGACTTTATTGACAGTTCTGCTTTTGATTTTAGGAACCGCCCTAAAAAACGATCACGGATTAAAATACTGGAAGCAATGCGTACAACTAAAAATAATCCACGAGAAACAAAGCTTACAGCCAAAGCCGTTTCACTTATAAATCTAAAATGAAGAAAACCCGCTTTTCCTTTTCTCTCCAAGCCAACATTGTCTACAAGCCCACGGATAATATTTCTCAAATGATACAAGCTATCTGTAGTAGCCAAATCTTCATGTATATTACGGAAATGCAAAAAGGAACTTTTACTTAGGTCAAAGCCGCTTAATGAGTCTTTTATACTTGTAAAAAGTGTCATCGCTTTTACAGCCATGTCGGAATTGCTTGTTATATCTTGTATTTTTTTGAATATTGAGTGCATCTTTTTAGCAAAGTCAAAGCAAGTTAGTGTTTCTTGTATTCTTGCAAAAAATGAAATTACCCTTGTAGTAATGTCAAAGTTGCTTAATGTGTCTTGTATGCTCTTAAAAATTGCAAGCCGCTTTGTAGGCATTGCGCCTGCCTGTAATGTTTGTGTTGTTATGCGCTTATATACCCCTGCTACAATACGGTTATCTGGTAACGACACGCCCTGCGTCAATGTACGGACAAAATTCTGTGCAGCAGCGGTGCATGTAAAGTACATGGATAACAAATAATCATTATAGATATTGACATTATAAAGCGGATATGTGTTTGGTGCGCTGCTTAATGCCAAACTATAGGGATCATGATAGCATTTGCCGCCATAATCATAACGAGGCTCCCAATAAGCGTAAGTAAAAACGCCAAACCAGATATACAGGCCGCTTTGAATTACCTCAGAAGTATAAAATGATGACTGTCTCCAGCCTGCGGATGGGTTGTTTTTATTAAAAGTAAAATCGGACATATATTCATTAACTGATTTTTTTGTCTGCGGTTTATCGTTGTTATCCGAATATAAAACAGGGTGGCCGGCTGTCGGTAGGTGGCTATTGGCATTAACATACATATAAGCATTGCATAAGCCGTCAAACGATTGGGAAACCAAAAAACGGTTGACAGGTATTTCTTGGCCCATATATAACTGAATATTTATGTTGTTCTGCCTAAATTGGTATTGGCTCCCCACCGTAGTAGTCCCGATGGTCGGATCGACAACCACCGGATACTTAGCTTCAGCAAGCCAATTTTCTGGTATCGCTATGCGTAATTCGTTATCAACAACCGACAATTCCCCCCAACACCGCCGCCCCCTTGCGTCAATAACTTCCGGCCTATGTATGTGGCAAAGCTTGCCTGTCCCTTCGCCTACCAGCGTATTTTTTTTGTAGACGGCATAAGACCCCTTCAAAAAAGGTTCTTCTACAAAATCCGGCTGACGGAAAAAATCAAAGTTCTCTGCGCCTTCAATTAAAAGAGTAATGACATTGCTTTCCGGCACTCGCTCTAAAATACAATCGTATTCAAAAGCCGTATCGCCGAGTATCGTAAACCGATGGGAACGCCGCCGCCCCTTGTAAATAAGCCGCTGTTTATCGCCCCGCAAGCTAAATCCTTCATCATCAGGTGGAATAAACCGCAATCCCTGTTTATAACGATGAAGACTAAAAGACGGAGTATATTTCCCTAGCGATACTGGACAGGGAAAGTCATACAAGGATTGCCGAAATACAACACCGCTTTTCACTGTCCGAGTATTGTAATTTCCCATAGCACTTGTAACGTATCTGCCGATGTAACATTGACCGATGGCGTTAACTGCCCATAAGCCAAACAATTAGCGGAACCGTCATTGCCGTTAAGCAAACACGCCTCATTGATGCCATTGGCGTTAAGCGAACCCGCCGCAAATGTAGCCCGATAGGTAAGTGTAGTGTCCCCGACAGAACCCCAAGCCGCAATTAAAGCAGGGTAATTAGCGTCAAGGGCTTTCATCGAGCCAGTCGGCGTATTGCATCTTGTATTTGTTTTGGTACTGTTGCCTGTCCAGCCTGTCCCTACTTGAATGTAGCCGTTTGAACTTGTAACTTTCGTCTTTGTTGGGGCCGCCAGCAATCCGTCCGCTATTAAAGCGTCCCCTTCCCTTGTAACAATATTGTGGAATTCCTGAACCATGTACCGCCCTGGCAATCCCAAAATCCGGCGTAGTAGCCCTGGGCTTCGCCGTTTTAATTTTCCGTTGCAGTCAAATACCTGGACTGTTATTTTTCCGCTAATCCTAATTCTTTCTTTCATCACCTACCCCCTAAATAAATTGTTCCGCCTATACCGATGACAAGGCCGCCTAATAAACAAACCGCCCCGGCAATAATGGCGTTTTTTATTCCAACCTTTTTTACTTCTTTAACCGCTTTTATTTGCCGTTCCGCTTCCAACCGCCAGCGTATCGCCTCGGCTTGCTGTAGCGTTGCTTCTCTCATTGCCGCCGCTTCACGCTCGATTACAGATAAAACCGCTTCTTTGGCGGCCTCAGCAGTGGCCTTCTGTATTTCCTCATGCGCCGCCTCTGTCAATGCGTCAATCAACAGGTCTATTTCGTATTCGCTGTATTGCCTCGTCGCGCTTTCTGTCAAATTCGGCTGTTGCCCTATCAGCGGCTCGGCGGACACCTGGAATGTCGTCAAGAAACTCAACAGGATCACGATTGCGGTAATCTTCCCGGACGGCCTCAATCTCAATTTGCTTTTCCACATACTTGATTAGCTCCTTATCTCTTTTTTGGAAAAACCATAAAGTGTAAATAACGCTAAAAATAATAACCGCACTAATAAATCCGGTAATTATTCCTTTTGTAAAATCATTCAGTTTATTCATGGTCTATATCCTTCCAACGTGAAATAACCTTTAACCCCACAACCCCAAAAAGGACTATCACCAAAACGCAGAACCAAATCCAATCCCTGATATGCCCATTGACCAGAAGCCAGGTAGCGGCAATCAAACATAAAGGCTTAAATCCAAATATTTTCGATGGGAAGGAAACAATCCGTTTCCCCAAGACAACAAATAATTCCCGCCATGTATGCTCCCAACTCGCCTTGTAAGAAAAATCAATGTCATTGTCTTTCATTTTTCATCCCTTATTGCTATTTGCTTTATATCCCTGTGTCAAAGTAACAGTTAAACTCACTGTCCAGTCCGTACCTTGTTTTCCCTTCCTTTGCCAGCTTTTCAAGAGCATCACGGTTAAGACCTCGGATAAGTACCTCGTGCCCTTCTTTCTGATACCAGTCCGACACCTCATAGATCTGCCTAACTTTGGCGTAAGGTTCCTGGGAGTTTAGGATTACTCCATCACCGATAATTCCGGCTACATGGGTAGCTGTACCGGCTACGGCGTAACCGTCCCCATGTCGTTTTGTTTTTTTTGTGATATAAAACACCGCCCGAATATCGCCTTGCTTTGGGTTTATCATTGTGAACACCCTCTTCAATAAATCATCTGCGGTAGTTCGGATGAGTAACCCTGTAGCCGCATACAATGCCATGCACACAGCGCCCGAACAATCAGAGCTTTCAGGGTTTTCCTTGCCCCAGCCGTAAGGAGAGCCAAACTGTTTAAGTAAAAAATAAATAAAGCGTTGCGCTTCATTCATTTTTTCAAACTTGCGCTTCTCTTGTTCCGCTAAATTAGCCCATTTAATCAACATTACTTGTTACCCCCATTCCGAAAGAAATTGACAATAATGCTAACGGCCAACGCCGCGCCCGATATTAAAATACTAATAACTGAAATTCGCTCCTTGCTCCTTTCGCCTTCCTTTTTTTCAAGTTTCTCAACACGCCCAATTACGTGTTCTTTGAATTCCCTCATCTGCCCCTTCAGTTCCCTCATTTCACCCAACGTTTCGACAATCAACTGCCTGTCCTCATTGGTCATTTTTTCACCTTCCTTCTTACTAAAGAATTTAACCTGCCTCATAAGGCCCTTTTTTTTCTCATTCTTCATTTCTCATTCCTCATTGCTCTCTTATTCTGAACGCCGCTATAAAGGCTTTGTCTTTTCGATACCTAAAAGAAAACGCATTTATCACCCCTTCCAATTCTTCATTCCTCATTGCTATTTTGACTTTTGCCCCGACACGAGCATTGAACAAAGCACGATGGGTTTTAACAGTAAACTCCCGCCGATTTTGCAACCGGTCCTCAAGCTCACGCATAACCCAATCCTCATATTGGGCTATCGTTAAATTTCCCTTCTGTATTGGGTATTCCGAAAAGTAAGAGCCTGTAACATTCAAAGCCACAGTTCCGTATTGATTGACAGCCTCCAGGTCTCTTATAAAACAGGAACGGTTAATGTCAAGGACAATCGGACGGCCATAAATAGCGGCCCTGTATAAATCGCCGTCATTTTCTTTTCGTAATGTCAAAATTGCCTTGTCATGGTTTGTTGTGATGTCATAGTGGGAATAAGAAAAAGGCCCGCCGTCAAACTCAAGACGGTTTTCCGCTTCATCAATGTTGTCTATCTCATCAGCGTAAATAACATTCCTTTCCTTTCCGTCTGTATCCTTGACTCTGTACTTTGCCTCATACAGACCCGCCTCTATTTCACGGATTAGTGGGTATTTGAAAGGGTAGTGGGATTGCAAAAACTCATCGTAAAAAACAGGGTTATCGTCATAATGCCAAATTTCTTGTCTGGCAAGAGAGACAGGCATATTAACTTTAAGGCGTACTGTATTTCTGTATAGTTCAGCTTTATCTATTTTCCGTAAATAAAAAATATCATTTCCTGTGAACGTGTGGGAAATTTCGTCATCCGAAAGCGGTTCCGCTTGATATGGTGAATGAGCGAAAACAAGGGGTTTTTCTACCGGACATTCCAAGTGACAGCGGTAAGCCGTTGCAAGGCTGGAAAGCTCTGCCCAAATATCACGGTGTAACTTAACGTAAGGCAATGTTACAGGAATTGTAGAGCAATCAATATCATTGACCGCAAGCCCTGCTCTTTGCGCTATGCCGTGGACTAAAGACTTTTGCGGCTGTGTTTTATCGCAGATTACCGAATAAGTAAACACAGCCGGAGCCGTCCAGTCTCTGCTTTCATCAGTTTTTCTTAATTTAACGGATAAATCCCGCAAGCCGATATATACAAACCTTTTTCGTCCATTGCCACGAATGTTCTGTATACCTTTATCATCAATATAGAAAATAAACCGCTGGAAATAGGGTAGCCCTTCGCCAAGTGAAAAGGAAATTTTTACTTGAGCCCCTGGCTTTACACTAGAAAAGGCATATATGCCATGCGGGTTTTCAAGTATCAACTCTCCTCTTGCTGTTGTACCTCCCGCAACTTCCTTTAAGCCAAAAAAGTTAGCCTCGACAATATCCTGTTCAAACACACTTTCAAAATGCCCCGCAACCTGTATTTCAATTTTTAACCTGATTGGCTTATCAGCAGCGGTTGTAGCTTCTTGTAAGGCATTGTCTATCTCGTAAAATTTCACGGTATGTTTTCCTCTCCGGCAGTAAATACCTCTGCTTGCACACCGCCAGTAACGTAATACCTAAGAGGGCTAATAACCGCACCTGTAGCGTTTACTTCTGTCTCATCAGAAATTAAAACAAGCCTTTTTATCGTTATTTGAAAAGTGCCATAATAGCGGTACTCGTATTTATCTTTTAGCAGTTTGGCAGTAACAATAATTTCTTCAATGTCATTAGGTATATCCGTCCCATGTTGTAAAGAGCGTTTAATCCATAATTCTGTTTTTGTACCGCCTCGTTTTTTCGATACAAGCGTAAGCCCATATATATTTTTGTATTCCTTCTCATTTATCAGATATGTAACATTATCGCCGCTAAATCTTTCACCTTGCTCTCTTTCAAAAGTGTCATTATATGGGTACGCTCTTGTTGGCCATTCGCCAACAATGTCAAGCTTCAATTTTATTGTTTCGTCCCTCATTATCCGCAGTTCAAACTCAAATACACGGCAATACTCAAAAAACAGGCTTTCATTTTTTCTATCTTGAACCAGATCAAAATGATCTGTGTCTTCCAAAGGAATAATGTTCATTTTGTACTTAAATAAATTTTTCGTTCCAGAAATAAAGACAGGGCTACCCGCCGCCCCCATAGCAAGATAAAACAGTATCGGAGCCGTCCCAATAGTTAGCGGAGTAACTACGCACCCTTTAACGCCGCTGATTTTTCGCAAGCCCCGGCTAACACCGTCCCCTTCTATCGAGGCTTCCTCTTGTAATAGTGTTACAGCTTCCCTCAAAGTTTCATCGGAGTAGGGTATATCAATTTCACGATGGGCAGTTTTAACCACAATCGAACATTCAGAGCCTTGAACCAGCATTATCTGTTCTCCATTGTTTCTACCGTTACGCGCAATGAAATCACAGCTTCCCAGCCTTCCCCACATCCAGGCTTTTTTGGCTTGTTGTACTTTTTCCCTGTAGCAACCGCCCTGTCAGCAACTCCGCCAAGTGTTGGGTTTTCTCCCAATGCCTTATAAACAGCGAGGGAATAGACGTAGCATAAAAATTCGCTTTCGTCTTTTTCGGGCATGGAAAAAGTTATTGTCAGCGAATAAGCGTCCAAGCGGATAATCCGTTCTTTTTCGCTTCGTTCACAGGCAGAAAGGTTTATCACCGGAACAACAACATTCCCGCCTTCATAATTCGATAATTCAATGAACGGTACTGGATAATCCAAGTTGGCTAATATTTCATTTACACGTTTCGTTAAAAGTTTTTTAATTGCTTCCAGTATCCTAACTTCAATCAATTCTTCAGAGAAACTATTATCCTTGTTCATTCCTAACTGCTCATTGTTCATTTCTTTGCTCCCTAAATTAGTTTTCTTCTGTAAGGTTCCAAAAGCAGTTTCACATTTTCCGGCATAGACATTTCAAAATGCTCCCCATCCCTACCACCGCCGCGGACATTTCCAGTCATGCCAATACGCCGCCCCTTGTAGCGGTTCATATTCCAGCTTGCCAATTCCAAACACGCAGAAGACAAATCAGCGGGAACAAGCCCGATGCTGTAACCAGCCCAATAAACCGCCTTTATTGAGTAAATCCCGCTTTGTCTTTGTATTGCACGAGAAAGGGACAGGCTAAAAGGTAAATCGTAATCGGTTCCACAATCAGGAATGACGCTGTAAAAATCCGGCTCTAGTAATTCCCCACTCCCAATTAAATAAACAGCCAATACCCTACTAACCGGATATTCCTGCAAGGGTATTAATAAATCCCCATCATAATCATTCCATTCAAAATGTTTTTCCCTAAGCAAATGCCGATTGCAGTAATTCTCAATAGTCTTAGTAGCCGTTTCAAGGCAATGTCTGCTTAATCTGTCATCACGGTCGTCAATGCCTAAAAGCCCCTTGAAGCTTTCGAGGGGCATTAATGAGCGCAATGGCTTTATTATTTCCTTGCTTTCCTGTTTCATAAGAGACAGGATAAGGGGTCTTTAAGAAATGGCTTTTGAGTAAATTTGGAAATTTGAGCCAAATTCTTCTAAAATTTTAGGATTTTTTGCGGGTTTTGGCTTTTTTCTGCTGTTCTTTATGCCTGGCAATGTACTCTTTTAATTTTTCATAGTCAGTCTCATAGTATGGGAAAAGAAGTTCCTTTTTTATGCCATTTTTCATGTTCTCAAACAATTCCTTAAATTCTTCCACAGTCTCAGGCCCACTTGCGTCTTTTTCCATTCTCTGCAAGTCCGCAATGGTCAGGTTATGTCCTACTGGTATAGAGCATTTAATAATGAATGGGAAACTGTTCAACTCCCATAACAAGTCCAGTTTTTCATCATTGGCGTTGTACATTGGGTCTGGTTCTTTCCCTTCAGGGCAAGTGTCCGCATGAAAAAAGATACGAAAGTTCCACTTGGTAAAATTCCATTGCCCAGGCGCTTTTAACAGCTCTTCTATCATAAATGCGATAATGTATTCATACTCCATAATCAGGTATTTTTTATTGGATTTTGCCGCCGCTTTCATTCCCAGATAGTAATATAAAACGTCTTCGCCGCTTTCTTTCCATTCTTCTTTTGCTAGTTTGATATAGGCGGCTTCCTTCATAACCGACTTGTCAATAACAAAACTGTTGGCCTTGTGGACAAAAATTAAGGTTTTTTCACTTTCGCTGAAAATTTTGTTATTAAATACCTTGTTACCAATGCCTCTCATTCTTCCGCCCCCATAAATAATATACTGTAAAACCAGCGCCCTATAATTAGCATAAGACGTTTTATGTTTCACATAAGAAAGGGTAGGGGTACTGGCGTATATAAGTTTTAAGTAAATTTGGAAATTTGAGGAAAATTCGATGAAATTTATTGTCTTTTTTTCTTTTGCCTACACTTGGATTGTCCTAAATTCTCTTTTTTGTTATATTTATTTAAGGGATGAAAAAATGAGTAAAGTTGACTTAATGGAATGGCTATTATGGTATTTTGGTACTTGTTTTACTGGTTATCCGGCAGAAATGGTTGTAAATTTTTATGGGAAAAGCAAGTCAAAATATACATTAGTCAATGTAATTAAAAAAATCATGTCAGATTATTATGCTCCCTTACCAAGAACGATACTGCAAAACGAACAAAATTCATTGGCTGAAACAATTCAAATGCCTTCAGGGATTAGGTTTGCTTCAATAGATTTGGGTTCGGAAAATGTGATTTTGAAATCCAGTGAATTGCTAAACATCATGAAGACATCTATTAAGCCCTTAATCATAAGTGAAAAAAAGATACCTTTAACTAACATAGATACAAACGGTCAACTAACTTTTTGTTTTGTTCCCTTTAGTGAAAAGAACGATAAAGTTAATTTCTCTGAAGATGAATTGCTTCAGGAAGGCCCAGGAATACTTAGCATTTTTGTCCAGTATTCACAGAAATATATACAGAACGGCTGTAAATTGCCACATTGCGCTGAAATTGAAATAGTAAAAGTTTGAAATTTGCTTCCAACCTGCTTATTTATTCCTTGAAGAAAAATATAAACAAACTTGTGCTGAATGGAATAATTCATCTAATACTGTTTGCAGTAAGAATGATTTTGTATCATTGTGCGTTAAAAAAGAAAATTAACAATGTGAAATGCACATTGACAATATAAAACATATATAACATAATATTTTCCATGTCTAAGTTTTTTACGAGCAAGAAAAAATCTGACAGTGTAAATTCAACAAAAGAAGCTATTAAGGCTAAAGCATTAGAAATTAGTGAAAAAATGAGTAAACTAACAGAACATTTAGAAATAATAAAGGATATGGACACAAATGATACAAAGAGTATTTACATTAAAGAAAAAAATCTATTGGCAGGGTTATATGAATATTATTGTAAATACCAAAAATTATATTCGGATATAAGTTTTTCTCAAATATTAAGCCCTTTAGATATGGCAACGATAAGAAATATTAACTTAAAAGACTTTGTAAAACAATTGAAGGAATGCCATAAAAGAGATTATGAAATAACGATTGAGTCACTAAAAGATGAAGACAAAATTAGTATAAAGGAAACGTATGAACAATTTGAAAAAGATTTTGATGATTTTGTAAATATTCTTATAAATATTCAGTCTGATATTATCATACAAGAAATATCACCAATAGAGCAAGAAGCAATGCTGGAAAAAATTGAAAATAAAATTGGTTTCAATTCAGTATTAGATAAATATAAAAAAATTGAAGAAAACTACTTAAATTATTTAGATGAATACAATGCCGCTAAAGAAGTGTTTAATAAAGCATAATTTACCCGCCCTGCAAGGCTTTAGGCGGCATGGATGCCGCTGTTTCCTCTGTTTTCTGGAGTTTTGCCTTTGGCAAAACTCCTAAGCTTAAAATCGGCATGGATGGCGATTTTAAGCTGGCCGCCAATACCAACCCCCTTGATATTTTTTCCAGTCCATAGCGATTTTGTATCTTGTCTATGGCTTCCTGTAATTTTCGGTTTGCCGTTTCCGTTTCAGGCTCAAACAAGTCAGGCTCATAGCCCAATGGGGTAAGCCCAGCAAGGCACAGCCCCAAAGAGCGTATCCTAATCCGGCGAACAGCCGCCCTGCTAAAAATTTTCCCCGCTATTGCCGCAATGTCCATATCGAGAACGCAAGGCCGTTTTAATCTTTCCCGCCCCTCCGCTTTCATTCCGTCAGAGTATATAACAACCAGACTTATAGTAGTTGCGCCTAACTTATCCCGCCGCATTGATAAACCAACATTTTCTGCCAATGCTTCAATAGCCCCCCTTATCGCTGTTTCTTCTATCACATCCTCATTAAAATCAGCCTGTTGGATTATTAGCCGTTCTCCTTTCCGTTCCTCTACCTTGCTTTCGTCAATCCCTTGCGCCATGCTTCGCAAGAGTGGCCCCTGCCTGCCAAACAAGGCAAGGGCTTCCATAGGCGATAAAGCGGCCACTTCCCCAATCTCCCGCATATCTGTAATTTCAGCAGTCCGCAGAAGCCCCGGCCCCATGCCCGGTAAAATCCTTATATCCTGATGACACATAAATTCCGCTTCGGTTCCGTTCTGTATATGGATTAACCCGACAGGCCGGATAGTCCTCGTTGCCACTTTTGAAACCAGCTTGTTGCTTGCCGCCGCCATTGCCGGCCTTATTTCTACATGGTCTAGTATCTCCCGCTGTATTCGGCTTGAGCAGTCAGCCGGAGGCCCAAAAATCCTTGTTGTACCAGTGATGTCCAAATACAAATTTCCTGCACGGTCATTTTCCCATATCGGAGCATACAAAGAAGCTATACGCTCAAGTTCCATATTCATTGTTTCGTATGCCGGAATATCAGGCGAGAGAATTGACAAATCCTTTACCCGCCGCTGTGCAACAGCAAGAGCCATGCCAGGCGTAATCCCTTCCTTAATAGCTTCCGGCGAGCAGTCCAAAGCTAACGCACGGCCTCTTGATGCCCCAGCGATAACCAAAGGCCGCCCCTTTAAGCTTTTGTCTTTTGCGACCGCTACCGCCGCCTTGAAACCTATGACGTTAAGGTGGACTATTGACCGTTCACCCATCGTTTATTTCCTTGCCTTTTCATCAAACCGGGAAAACACTAATAATGGTTTCCGCTTATGTAATAATTCCCCTCTTTCTCAATATTTTTTCCAGGCTTTGGGCGTTCTGTGCTGCTTTGCCGAATGCATGGTTATTAAAATATACAAGTATCCTTTGGGCTTGCTCTGTTATCCTCTCTATCCGCCCTGCCCATGCCTCGACTTCGCTATCAGAGTACAAATAATTGTATCTTTCATGGTCGTCATCCCCCCACCATGCTTCTTTATTACGCCCATGCAGACGGATGTAAGCGATTGGAGATGTAACTACGTCCATCGAGGGGGGTAGGTTAGGTAGATCAGGCATATCAAGGGATACAAGCGGCACGTTGCGGTCTCTCATGCTCTCGATTACCTTTCCGATGTACCAATCCGATTTACGGAACTCTACCGCTACTGGAACGCCATTAAAATAAGTCAGCAGTTTGCCCAAATACCGCCTGTTGTCAGGAGTGTAGTGGAATGAGTAGGGAAACTGAAACAAGACCGCCTCAAGCTGTTTTGCTTCCAGCATTGGCTCTAATGCTGTAAGGTAGGTTTTCGCTTCACCTTCCCATTGTCCAGGGTTTATCGTATGCGTAAGTGTTTTATAGGCTTTTATCGAAAAACGGAGTTTCGGCCCCCCATCTACCAGCATTTTTGCCAGATTTTCAGCCTTTGGCATGGCATGGTAGGAAAAATTGAGCTCCACCGTGGGGAAAAGCCCCGCATAACAGGCTAAATAATCCTTAGTTTTTGTCCCTTCAGGGTAAACAGGCCCTACCCATTCCTTGTACGAATAACCGCTTGTTCCGATAAGAATTTCCGCCACTTTCCAGCCTCTTTCTGCGACATGAATGCCATTTTTCAACATTATACTATACATTTGTATAGGTGTCAAGGGAGAGAATGAAGTCCTTTTTTTCCCCCGTTTAGCGATAATTATGTATCTTATAGCGTATTCTAAAAAAAGGCTTTATCCCTGTTTTCCTCTATCCTGGCCACCACGAGCCGCTTTTTTCTCAAAAAACTCTAAAAATCGGTTAAATTTATGCTTTTCTGTGGGTAGTGGAGTGTTATCCCAAAATATGATAGGCTATAACTAATGGCGAAATTAAAGGAAAAGCCTGTACCTAAGCCGCAAAAGGGGAAAAAGGTAATTAAATGGAAGGTGTACTAAATAAAGCAAAACAACAAAAAGCAGATGAATTTTATACCCAGCTCTCTGACATTGAGCGTGAACTCATTCATTATGAAAAACACTTCAAGAATAAAGCGGTGTTCTGTAACTGTGATGACCCTGAAACCTCTAATTTTTATTTTTATTTTGTTTCACACTTTGCTGAGCTTGGTCTAAAGAAATTAATAACCACTCACTTTGAAATCGATAAACCAAGCTATATGTTAGAATATGAAGGCGGGGCAGATGTTAGAGGCGATAAAGAAACCATTGTAAAAAGAGCCATTAAAATGGGCAAAAAATCAAAACTTAAACAAAACTTTCAACAAGGGTCTCAAGGCGATTTGTTTGAACTGGAACCTGCTCGCTCTTTTAGCGGTGATTTTCGCTCCCCCGAATGTATTGAATTATTGAAAGAAACGGATATTGTAGTTACTAATCCACCATTCAGTCTTTTTAGAAAATATATTGAACAACTTGTTACTTATGAAAAATCATTTCTGGTTATCGGAGATATGAATGCCATAGCATATAAAGAAGTATTTAAGTATATCAAAGACAATAAAATTTGGTTAGGTATTGATAACGGCGGTACTAAATGGTTTGAAGTTCCATCTCATTATGAAATAGCTACACAATCGAGAATTAAAATAGAAAATGGCATCAAGTATTTTAGCAAGGGGAATATAATGTGGTTTACTAATCTTGACCATGTTAAAAGACATGAAAATTTGATTTTTTATAAATATTATACTCCGTCTGAATATCCAAAATATGATAATTATGATGCGATTGAAGTATCAACTTTCAAAGATATTCCTATGGATTATAAAGGTGTAATGGGAGTTCCAATAACTTTTTTTGATAAGTATAATCCAGACCAATTTGAAGTTATCGGTCAGACTGGTGTAATTGAACCAGAAGGGCTATGTTCCGAATATAAAGGCGGTAGACCATACATTAATGGCAAGCGTATGTATACTCGCATTTTTATTAAAAACAAAAATCCTGTTAAAGTAAGAGGAAAAAAATGAAAATTGAACTCCATGAAATTCCTATCAGAGATATTGTTAAAGACTACGTTGACAATCAAGAAGAAGGTGTTATTGGCTATGGTGGTAAACTTAATATCCGCCCTAAATACCAGCGTGAATTTGTCTATAAAGACCAACAACGTGATGCTGTGATAGAAACTATAGTTAAGAAATTTCCACTTAATGTAATGTATTGGGTAAAAAACGGAGATGCCTATGAGGTTCTTGACGGTCAGCAGAGGACAATTTCATTTTGCCAATATGTTAAAGGTATATTCAGTATAAATGCCCGTGCGTGGCATAACCTTACCAATACTGAACAGGAAAGAATTCTTAATTACAAATGTATGGTCTATTTTTGTGAAGGTGATGATGAGGAAAAACTAGCCTGGTTTGAAATAATCAATATCGCTGGTGAAAAATTGACGCCGCAGGAATTGAGGAACGCAGTCTACACCGGCCCCTGGCTTACGGACGCTAAACGCCATTTTAGTAAAACAGGCTGTGCAGCATATAATCTTGCTAAAGATTATGTTAGCGGTTCCGCAATTAGGCAAGAGATACTGGAAACCGCCCTGGATTGGATTAGCAAGGGTAAAATAAAAGAATATATGTCGCAAAATCAGCAAGAAGAAAACGCAAACGAACTATGGCAGTATTTTCTCAAAGTAATAAACTGGGTGCAAACCATATTCCCAACGTATAGAAAGGAAATGAAAGGTCTCCCCTGGGGTGAGCTCTATAATAAGCATGGAAAGAAAAAGTTTAACAATGCCGAAACTGAAAAGCGCATTAAAGAATTAATGATGGACGATGATGTTACTAAAAAATCTGGTATCTACCCATACTTGATAACAGGCGATGAAAAATATTTGAGTATCAGAGCCTTTACCGAAAGCCAAAAACGAGCCGCCTACGAAAAACAAAAAGGTATTTGTCCGCATTGCAAAGAGCATTTTGAAATAGAGGAAATGGAAGGCGACCACATAACCCCCTGGACAGAAGGCGGTAAAACTTTACCAGATAATCTTCAAATGCTGTGTAAGGATTGCAATAGGAGAAAGGGGAAAAAATAAAGGAAACTTTTATGTGGACAGACGATTACCATGACCATTTTGTTCGCCCTGAAAATGAAAAAGAGTTGGAAGAGATAATTGCTCCATTAAAATTATATAAAAAGAAAGATAAAAAATGGGTTACAATGTATAGTGATATAAAAAAATGTATAGAAATGTTTGGATACATGAATGTATCTATATACTTTGATGATTATATGAAATATGGCGACCGCATAGAAGAATTTTTATATAGTGGTTTTTGGGTAAATCTCCGTGAAGCCGAGTATAACGATGGCAGTATTGAATTTGAAAATGCTACCATTTTATTTGAAAATGGGTTTATGAATATCCGGCATTAAAAGGTGTAATATGAAGAAATTAACTAAAATAATATATATTCTAATTGTCTTATTTGCTGTATTTGGTTTTATATCGTTTATTTTCATTTTATTTGGTTATAGACCTATAATAGATAAAGACGTTAAACCAGATTGGGACGCTATATCGTCTATAGCGACAATCCTAGCGGTTTTTACAGCCTTGTTTATAACTAAATGGCAAGTTATGTTAAACAATAGAAAAGAAATAAAAATTGAATGGTTGCACACTTTTACTCGTAATTTACATCGTGTTACATATTTCGGTTTTGATATAGACTATCCTATAGAGAGTATTGTAATTAGATTTACAAATGTCGGTAATCGAAAAGTTGTTCTATTTAATTCTTACCTAAAATTATCCTCTGGTATAAATAATATGCTAATTCCTGAAGATATTAAATCAACAGAGCCATTTCCAACAATGACTTTTCCTTGCGAAACTGAACCTGAAATGTCTTATTATTTTTCTATGCCTTATAATTCATTTATCGGTGCTATAAAAACATTTTTAAGGGATAATAAAATAAAAGAAAATGATGAAATAATCATTGCTACAGATGACACAACTGGTAGTACATACAAGTATAAAACTAAATTAAAATATAATTCATATTTGAAACATATTAATAAAAAGTTGGAATAGTGGTGTAATATGAAAAAAAACTTACCTGATTATTATGCAATAGAAATTATTGAAATACGTTTTACCATAAAAACATTAGGAAATTTAATAAAGCCGAAAGTATATGAATACGGCTTTTTACGAGGAAAAATATGATTAAAGCAATAGAAACTGAATATAATGGTTGTTTATACAGGTCAAGGCTAGAAGCTAGATGGGCGGTCTTTTTTGACAGTTTGAGTTTAAGCTTTATTTTTGAGAAAGAAGGATTTGTAATAGATGGTGAAAGATACTTGCCAGATTTTTGGATAAATGATTGGAATTGTTGGGTAGAAATAAAACCTTATATTTTACGAAAAAATCATGTGGTAGACGATGATGAAGAAAACAAGAGTATAGAAAGAACATTTAGACTATGTAGAAAACTCTCTGATAATAAAAATGAGGTGGTTCTGCTAATTGGTGGTAGCCCATATATAGAAGGTACAACAAGCCTAAATAACTTAAATGAAAATGACCGATATTCTTTTAATTATGAAATTGTTGTATTTTATCCTAATTCTGTAATGTTATCAAATAATTTTAATGATGCTTTATCAAAAACTGGTTTTTCATTAAAAATGGAGATAGACGGTATTCAAAACAGACTCTCACACGGCTTTTATAATTCAAAAGAGAAATGTAGTTTATATTGGTATTTAGAAAATCAAATTAAAAATAATCCTGAATATTTTATTAAACCTATGCCTGAAATTGGAGATATTAATTCTTTAATAGAAGCAGATAAAACATACTATTTTAAGAAACATAAAGAAGAAAATTTACATTGGAAATATGATTTATGCGATGATAAATTTGTTTTTAAGATTATTAACGAACAAATGTATTTATCCGATATTTTTAATGCAAGAGAATATCAGAATAAAAAATTATTAAATGCTTATATAAAAGCAAAAAGCGCAAGGTTTGAAAAATTTAAGGAAATAACATGAACGTAAGAACAACAGAAAGACTTATCGGCGATACGGTTACAGTATCAGTACTGCCCAAAATCGTTCAAATGGTAGTAAATGCCATTGACAAGTAGAGCACAGTGTCCAAAGGGCGAAGTAATTACCAGTTTACGGTAGTGTTACTTAACAAGCCTGCGCTAACAACGGCGTGGGCTTCTTCTATTGACACTTTTCACTAATTCAGCTATAACTAACTCATTCTATTTTTAAGGAATTATCAATGCCAAAACCACAGACCCCAGCCAGCGTTCTTCAATCTCTCATGGACGAGTACCAGCTAAACCCCTTTTCACTGTCAAAAGAGCTTCACCTAAGCCACTCCATAATACGCGCACTTGTTGTAGGCAATGTAAGAATTTCAGTTCCCACCGCCCTGCGTCTTGCCAAATTTTTCGGTCAAACCCCCGACTATTGGCTCGACCTACAGCGTGAAGCTGACCTAAACGAAGCTTCAAAAGACGAAATATTGCGGGGTGTCCTGGCTTCCATACCCAAGGCAAAGAAGCCTGCCGCCCCTAAAGAG
>Ga0268262_10001407_pt1 | contig 29750 bp, 24 predicted proteins | sample TergutNc150P3_FD_190354 | JGI IMG/M metagenome (GOLD analysis project Ga0268262, IMG submission 190354) | Nasutitermes corniger P3 segment gut microbial community from laboratory colony in Florida, USA - Nc150 P3 (SPAdes) (version 2) | ecosystem: Host-associated > Arthropoda: Insects >... | reverse complement strand
TGATCCTGACAGGGAAGGTGACCCGAGGCAACGGCCAAATGGGCTAGGTGAAATATCACCAGTATCATTTAAGCGAAAATTGCGTGATCTGGTAGAAGATTCAGACAGTCCATTTTTTCGCTCTCTGTCTGAAGAATATTCTAAAAATGCCAAAAACTATTGCATTTTAGAATCAAGGGGCCGAGATCGGGATGAAATTAAAAAAGATATGGGCGATACAACTATTGGGAAATTTGATCAAAGTAAATTTCTTAATAGTAATTTTGTTAAGAAATACTGGGATGCTCGTTTATTTGGCAATACTTTTCTTGAGGAAAAAGCTGATAAGGGTTTTATAAAAACCGGAGCTGTAATTTTCAGTGTTGGCCTTTCAATTTCGCCAGTACAAATCATCCGACACACAAACACAAACAAGGCGGGAGTTGAGGCCGATAAACAGCAAGGAATGGCACCACTAGCATATAGGATTGTTGAACACGGCGTGTATTGTATGCCATTCTTTATTAATCCTAACTATGCCTATAAAACGGGTTGTACGGTAAAAGATATTGAATTATTGAAACTTGTTATTCCTCACGCTTATGACCAGACAAAGTCTGCAATTCGTCCCGATGTGCGCCTTCGCCATGCCTGGTATATTGAGCATAAAGGCAATTTGGGAAGTTGCCCTGATTATCTATTAATTGAGGCACTAACACCGAAACGGATTGGCGATGTTCAAAAAACGTCTAATTCATGGCAAGATTACAAGGATGTCAATGATCTTCCGAATACGCTTAAATCAAAAGTTAATTCTTTTGATGACTTAGTTAAAGCGTGATGTATAGTGCTCACAGCCCTAATAAAAAAAACGGTATTGACGCACAGCCATATGAGTCTCATGTAAGTAGTGTTTTGAGAAGAGCTTTTGATTATGCCAACGATGCTTGTAGGCATGCAAAAACGGACAGTGAAATTCTATTGCATATTGTTCGGCAAGCGGCTCTTTTTCATGATCTAGGGAAATTGGATGAGGCTAATCAACCAATTTTGTTAGGGGAAAAATCCTCAAAAAGTCTTCCAATTAATCATGTTGATGCGGGTACTGCATATTTTCTTGAAGAAGATAATTTTTCGCAGGCCACAGCGGCTGTAATTCAGGCGCATCATATCGGTTTTTGTGACTTCATTGATGAAGAAAAGAAAGATATACATATGTTTCGTGATCTTGGCATTTTGGAGCATACTAATAATGAATTAGGTGATCTTTTGTCTATTCACAACTCATTGACAAGTGAATCCATCGATCCTGGAAACGATGACATAAAAGGCGATCCTTCAATTTTTTTTCGAATTGCTCTTTCTTGCCTGGTTGACGCCGACCATACTGATACGGCCGTACATTACCACGATCACCCAGAACCACCTCCTTATATTCAATTAAGACCTGAAGAGCGTCTTGAAAAACTTGACAACTATGTTAAATCGCTTAATAAAGCAGATGGCGAGCGTTCTAACTTAAGGAGTGAAATGTATCAAGTTTGTAAAACTACTGATACACATGTAGGGATTGTCTCATGCGATAGTCCTGTTGGTTCAGGTAAAACAACGGCAATAATGGGACATTTATTGAATCAAGCTCGCAAAAGGAGCTTACGCAGAATTATAGTAGTATTGCCGTTTACCAACATTATAAGACAATCAGTAGAAGTGTATCGTGAGGCGCTAAAGCTTGAAGGAGAAAATCCTTGTGATGTCGTTGCGGAATTACACCATAGAGCAGATTTCCAAGATAAGGAAAGCCGACATTTTACCGCATTATGGCGTGCACCGATTATTGTAACTACGGCAGTTACATTTTTCGAAACCCTTGCTTCAAATTCACCTTCCACTTTAAGACGATTACACGAATTACCCGGTAGTGCGATTTTTATTGATGAATCGCATGCCGCATTACCGGCAAAATTACTTCCAGTAGCTTTGCATTGGATTAATGGATATAGCAAAGAATGGAATTGTTATTGGGTTTTGGCTTCAGGTTCATTGAGTCGGTTTTGGAACATTGAAGAAATTAATCATAGAGAAACATACAATATTCCTGAACTGGTGGATATAGAGCTTAGAAAAAGATTATCTTTTTATGAGAAAAATCGAATAATTTATAAATGCGATTTGGTTCCAAAAAGTCTAAAAGAAGTATCAGAATGGATTAGAAGTTTTCCAGGGCCGCGTTTAGTAATAGTAAATACGGTTCAAAATGCGGCTATAATTGCTGATCTTTTTAAAAAGAAATATGGGAAAAGCAAAGTCGAACATTTATCTACAGCACTAACGCCCTTTGACAGAGATAAAATAGTTGATCGTATAAAAGAGCGATTAGATGATAAGTCTGATACAGATTGGACTTTAATTGCGACTTCTTGTGTTGAAGCCGGAATTGATGTGTCGTTTAGGACAGGTTTTCGTGAATTAAGTTCTCTTTTATCGCTTTTACAGACTGCCGGTAGAGTTAATAGAGGTGGCATTTATGATAATTCTGAAATATGGACTTTTAAACTGAAAGAAAGCGATAATTTTAATATTAACCCTGAGTTGCAAATCCCAAGAACTATTCTCCAAAAATATTTTGAAAAAGGTATAGATATTACCCCTGAACTAAGTACAGAATCGATCGATGATGAATTAAAGGAAAAAGGCACTTCATTAACATTCATGAAGATACTAAAGCATGAAGAATCACAAAGGTTTCCCAAAGTCGAAGGAATGTTCAAAGTTATTGATACTGATACAAAATTAGTTGTTACAAATAAAGAGATAATCAATGCGATTAAGAGTCACAACAAAGTTTCTTGGCAGGATATACAAAAACACTCTGTTAGAATATATGGCTATAATCTTGAAAGATATGCAATTGAGGAATTTATGCCAGATATGTATAAATGGACACTTGATTATGATGATTTTCTGGGAATTATGGCAGGGGCTATAATCGTTATAAAAGCTATCAGCGGAGAAGGGCTAATTGCATAATGAAAGAATTCCTGGAAGATGAATTAGTACCCATTTCGGCCTTGTCCCATGCTTGTTATTGTGAGAGACGTTTCACCCTGATTCACCTGGAACAGGAATGGGAAGAGAATCGCTTCACTGCCGAAGGAAGGGTACTACATGAACGGGTTGATGCGGAGCACCATGAATCACGACGTTTGTTCAAGCAGGAATACGGGATGGCTGTGCGGTCGCTTCAGCATGGACTCATTGGAAAGTGCGACCTCGTAGAACTATGGTATAGTAAAGATAGGAACTTAGAAAAAGTATCTCCGGTAGAATTCAAACGGGGCAAAAAAAAGGCGGACGATACAGACCGTGTACAACTATGTGCGCAGGTTCTGTGCCTAGAAGAAATGTTTGGCATTACAATTGAAGGCGGCCAGTTTTACTATCTACAGGAGCATCGAAGAACAAATGAAACCGTTGATGCGCCGCTTCGGAAAAAGACAGTTGCGTTGATTGAACGGATCATGAAGATCCGTGAGACTGGGGAAACGTCTGTAGCGAAGTACGAAAAAAGAAAGTGTGATAATTGTTCCATGCTGGATTGGTGTATGCCTAAAAGTGCCGGAGACGGATACAAAAAAGTAAGTCGATTTATAGAGACCCAACTGCGGCTAACGGGGAGGATCGATGAGGAAACTTCTTAATACCCTCTATGTAAGTTCACAAGGCTCTTACCTTCAAAAGGAAGGAGAAACAGTGGTGGTAGAACGGGAAAAACAGAAGGTGATGCAGATTCCCATTCACACCATCGGCGGCATTGTCTGTTTTGGCAATGTGCTTTGTTCGCCTTTTCTTTTAGGTTTTTGCGCTGAGCGGGACGTGGCTGTTTCGTTTCTCAGCGAGCATGGGCGTTTTCTGGCGAGTGTTCGCGGGCCTGTGAGCGGGAATGTGCTTTTGCGGCGGAAACAGTACAGGATGGCTGATGATGAGGAAACGACGCGGGGAATTGCCGCTAATGTGATCAGTGGAAAATTGGCTAATTGCAGAATTGTAATAAACCGTACCATCAGGGATCATGCCGCCAAAGTAAATGCAGGAGCTCTGAAGGAAGCATCGGAAAATATCGGAAGGATAATTGAGCGAATTCCCGCAATGCACGGAACTGATGAAGTACGGGGACTTGAAGGTCAGGCAGCGGCGGAATATTTTCGGGTTTTTGATCATCTCATTGTTGATCAAAAAGAAGACTTCGTTTTTTCTGAACGAAATAGGCGACCGCCCCTTGATGAAGTGAACGCCCTGCTTTCATTTGTGTATACCTTGCTGGCCCACGATGTACGCTCCGCTCTGGAAACGGTTGGGCTGGATCCGGCGGTCGGGTTTTTACACAGGGATCGTCCCGGGCGTCCGGGGCTTGCCCTGGACATCATGGAAGAATTCCGTCCGGTGATTGCGGATCGACTCGTGCTGTCTCTGATCAATCGGAGACAACTTGGAAAGAAAGGATTTACCAAAGCGGCTAACGGAGCAGTAACCATGGATGATGACACACGGAAAACGGTTTTAATCGAGTACCAGAGCCGCAAGCAGGATGAGATTCATCATCCATATATAGAGGAAACGGTTCCCATCGGCCTTCTCTTTTTTATCCAGGCGAATCTTATGGCCCGTTATATCCGTGGTGATATAGACGGGTATCCTCCATTTTTCTGGCGGTAAGAAGCGATGATGGTTCTTGTAAGTTACGACGTTATGGTAACAAGTCCCGGCGGTCAGAGGCGGCTCAGAAAGGTTGCCAAAGCCTGCACCAATTATGGTCAGCGAGTTCAGCAATCTGTCTTTGAATGTGTGGTAGATCCAGCGCAGTGGGTTCAGCTCAAGAGTATTCTTGAAAAAATCATTGATAACAATGCGGATAGTTTGCGGTACTATTATTTGGGCTCGAATTACAAACAGCACATTGAGCATGTCGGCGCTAAACCCTCTTACGATGTGGACGGGCCTTTGATTGTCTAGGTATCCACGTCAAACTGCTTTTTACCACCCAATTCCCCAATCGCGAACCCCAAAGACACAGAAAACCCCATAAGGTTCGCGCTAACCGTAATTCGTTACAGAATGGATCTTTGACAAAACAGAGAAGGAAATTTTTACTATTTTTGCACCCATTATCAGTAGGTTCGCAGATTTGGTACTTTAATTCTTTGTGGAATAAGGATATAATAGAGTGTATGTCGCACCTCGCGCAGGTGCGTGGATTGAAACAAAGCTTTTTGTCTTAGCCTTAAAGCACCTGCCGGGGTCGCACCTCGCGCAGGTGCGTGGATTGAAACGGAATATCGCATAGGGCTTGTAAAAGGTGAAATGGTCGCACCTCGCGCAGGTGCGTGGATTGAAACTATCGATGGTATTACTATTACTATGATGAAACCGGGTCGCACCTCGCGCAGGTGCGTGGATTGAAACTTGATAGAGGGCAAGATCGGCTATAGCTGGTGGGGTCGCACCTCGCGCAGGTGCGTGGATTGAAACAAGCGTTTTGCGAAGTTTTTGTAATATTTTTACGCGTCGCACCTCGCGCAGGTGCGTGGATTGAAACTCAATTGGCTCTATTTTGGTGTTGGTCCCATAAGCGTCGCACCTCGCGCAGGTGCGTGGATTGAAACGATATGCAAGAATTCTTTTTAAAAATGGGCCGTGAGTCGCACCTCGCGCAGGTGCGTGGATTGAAACAATGATTTCTGTTTTTTGGCAACTTTCACAAAAATGTCGCACCTCGCGCAGGTGCGTGGATTGAAACTAGGTTTACCCATTCAGGCAATTCAGCGAATTTATGTCGCACCTCGCGCAGGTGCGTGGATTGAAACTTGTAATTGCTCGCTTAATTGCGTTCCCAACCCTGGTCGCACCTCGCGCAGGTGCGTGGATTGAAACCTCTTCGTTGTAACTTACAAACTGGCGCGTATAGTCGCACCTCGCGCAGGTGCGTGGATTGAAACAGTTCGCTTTCCATCGCTAGGACTGCGGTGTCGGCGTCGCACCTCGCGCAGGTGCGTGGATTGAAACAAAACTTTGACATCGCATGAATATTTATTTTTCCGTCGCACCTCGCGCAGGTGCGTGGATTGAAACAACGTGTTTCATTTTGCCCCGCATGATAAATTCATGTCGCACCTCGCGCAGGTGCGTGGATTGAAACATGATAACTCCTTTGATTATAGTAAAAGAAATTGTCGCACCTCGCGCAGGTGCGTGGATTGAAACATTTTCTCTTTCCTTTTGCCGCCCTTTCGGTGGGTCGCACCTCGCGCAGGTGCGTGGATTGAAACATTTTATGCCCCCTTCCCTTCAAAGTAATATTTCGTCGCACCTCGCGCAGGTGCGTGGATTGAAACAAGATCGTCCTCGGTTATTCCCATATCCTTTAAGGTCGCACCTCGCGCAGGTGCGTGGATTGAAACTTGACAATGTAATATAAGGTATTAGAATGTAATGTCGCACCTCGCGCAGGTGCGTGGATTGAAACTAGTTGTTTCGGACTCCCGTCAGGGATCATGCTGGTCGCACCTCGCGCAGGTGCGTGGATTGAAACAACGTAAAGTTCCTGAAGCCATTTGAGAATCAGCGTCGCACCTCGCGCAGGTGCGTGGATTGAAACAACAATCAACAGTTTGCAGTCGCCGTAGAAGTCCAGGTCGCACCTCGCGCAGGTGCGTGGATTGAAACAAATTCCCGCACATGGTATGCGACGTGCCTGCCCTGTCGCACCTCGCGCAGGTGCGTGGATTGAAACATCGGCGGGTTTATCGAGGCGGATAATAATATCGCGTCGCACCTCGCGCAGGTGCGTGGATTGAAACCATATTGATGCAGCGACGTTTTGTTTATGCTTATGTCGCACCTCGCGCAGGTGCGTGGATTGAAACGGTTCGTGCTATGTTCATAATAAACGCATAACCCGTCGCACCTCGCGCAGGTGCGTGGATTGAAACTTTGTCCAGCAATTTTTTTTCGGCTTCCATGCTCGAGTCGCACCTCGCGCAGGTGCGTGGATTGAAACTAATATCTCCAAGTAGACAGAAGGGTACTTTAAGAGTCGCACCTCGCGCAGGTGCGTGGATTGAAACTTTTTGAGGATTACAGCGGGCTTGAGGACGTTTGGTCGCACCTCGCGCAGGTGCGTGGATTGAAACAAACTTACAAGGGTTGAATACGAGGCTTATCAAGTCGCACCTCGCGCAGGTGCGTGGATTGAAACAAACTTACAAGGGTTGAATACGAGGCTTATCAAGTCGCACCTCGCGCAGGTGCGTGGATTGAAACATACCGTTTGTACTGTTAGGTTGTATAGAAAGTGGTGTCGCACCTCGCGCAGGTGCGTGGATTGAAACATTCCATAACGACGAATTCAACCTCGCCGCCTGGGTCGCACCTCGCGCAGGTGCGTGGATTGAAACGAAAACCGCACATGGACGACCGACTACAGAGGCCGGTCGCACCTCGCGCAGGTGCGTGGATTGAAACTAAAAAACAGGATAGACAACTACAAAACCGTGGTGTCGCACCTCGCGCAGGTGCGTGGATTGAAACTTTTATTTTTGCACTGCAATTCATGCACTCGACAGTCGCACCTCGCGCAGGTGCGTGGATTGAAACAGGGCGCACTGGCCCTTTTCGTCGGTGGTCTCGGAGTCGCACCTCGCGCAGGTGCGTGGATTGAAACTGCTCTTTTTCCAGCATATGCTGTAGGAGATTGAGTCGCACCTCGCGCAGGTGCGTGGATTGAAACGTTAAAAATCTGCTCAAGGGTTCCGGTTTGTTCCGGTCGCACCTCGCGCAGGTGCGTGGATTGAAACAAATAATCACTGCACTTGATTTTTTGACAGTCGGGTCGCACCTCGCGCAGGTGCGTGGATTGAAACGATGATGTATATCTTTCCGTTTATGGTATAAACCGTCGCACCTCGCGCAGGTGCGTGGATTGAAACGTCGTCGCTCTCGAATCCTATGGTAGAGCCGACCGCGTCGCACCTCGCGCAGGTGCGTGGATTGAAACAATCGTGCGGAGAGTTTCGAGTATCGTATAACGCGTCGCACTCCGCGCGAGTGCGTGGATTGAAACACATCACAGCCCAGCACATCGACAATTTCCCGCAGGTCGCACCTAGCGTAGGTGTGTGAATTGAAACAGCATAATCGAAACGATAGCCATGACCAACACCAGTCGTACCTTGCGTGGATACGTGTATTGAGACGAAACGCAATAGTGCCCTGACGTATAAATTTACAATACTTTATGCTGCACTACAGCATGGATTTATTTACCCCCGAGTTCAAGACAGAAGCGCAACAAAGTTAAGCAGGCAGGAGGCTAGCCCCCTACCTGAAAACGGTTTTAGCCTGTAAGGTTTTGTTACCACAACACTACCGAAAGGAGAACCGTCATGGAAAAGAATACATCAGGAAGCATTAGCAAGTATAGCCATTTAACTTTAAGGGAAAGAGAAGAAATAGCATTGGGGCTTGGGATTGTGGGGAAATTTTCTGATGACTGGACATCAAAAGAAGGAAAGAGCCGGTACGCATCTGTGCTTTGCGTAAGGACATATTGAATACTATGGAAGGGAATAGAGCCGCTAAAAAAGGAAAACCAGCGCAAGCGCAGCGGGAAATCGGTGAGCGCGTTGCAGGAGGAATACAACAAATATATCATAGTGATAACTTATCTTGGGAAAAATGTATCGGTCAAAACAAGTGTTTGACTTATACCGGGCACCGTGGCAGATAGAGATAGCACTTAAGCGGTTGAAATCGTTGTTTAGGTATAACGAAATGCCCGCACGGAAAGAAGGAAATATAAAGACACAGTTTTACGGAGAGTTGCTTTTAGCCACCCTGTGCGAAACACCCGTGAATAACAGGCGTCTTTCTCCCTCTGGAGGAAGAAGCGCCAAGCGTAGAAAAGCCCAGTCCCGAGCGTATGGGTCTTTGGAGAGAGTTACGCGCAGCAATGACGCTGATAGTTATGTTGCTGCTAGAATCGTTGAACAACACGGATTTGTCAAAGCATCTACACCGACTGTCTAGTGTCTGTTCTGATTCAAAACGCAAACGGTTGCCTCGATTATATTTTTTCGGTTCCGCTTAAGTTAACGCATATGAATATAGCACCGATCATTTAACCGTTACAATTTGCTATTGCTTCCTGAATCCGCGCCGCCGTCAGCTCCGGTTTCGCTTCTACCTGAATAGCGCAATCGCTCCATGTTTCGTATAACGGTAGCCGCTGTTCGGCTAGAGCCTGAATCCCCACGCCCTGGGATAGCGGCCGACCATCGGTAATAAGCTCATCTAGTTCTCGTTTCAGATACACTATGAAACTGTTTTGCCTCAGCAGATCGAGATTTTCCGGACGCGTTACCACGCCACCGCCTGTCGCCAGTACCATGCCGCTCTTCTTGGCCTCCTCGCCGAGTATGCGCGTTTCCAGCTGCCGGAACTTTTCTTCGCCTTCCTCGGCGAAAATTTGAGGGATGCTCTTTCCCGCAACCGCCAAAATCCGCTCGTCAATATCCTCGAACGACCGTTCCATCGCATGGGCAAGGAGGGCGCCAACGGTGCTTTTTCCACAGCCGGGCATACCTATAAGGGCGATGTTCTGCGTTTCTTTGAGAATCAGAGCAACAATCTTTTCGATCAATTCAGGCAATTCCGGCCTGGTCGGCGCATCCAGGAACAAGCGGCTTGCCATCTCCGCCTGGGCCACCAGCATTGTAAGGCCGTTCACGCAGGGAATGCCCAGCCGCCCGGCTTCGAGCAGCAGTTTGGTTCGCATGGGATTGTAGATCAAATCAGCCACGCCCGTTAAGCGTTCAAACCCCGCAAGGCTCAGGGGACTGCTACCATTGTCAGGATACATACCGACAGGCGTCGTATTCACGATGATCTCAGCGTCATAATGCCGCTCAATGTTGCCGTAGTGGTTCTCCCCACGGCGGGAGATCGTTACAATCTCGTGCGCACCCAGAGCGGCAAGTACCGCCCTCACTGTCCGCGCCGATCCACCGTCGCCCAGCACCAGCACTTTTTTTCCGTTCGGATCGATTCTGCCCTGCTCCAGCATCATACTAAATCCATGATGATCCGTGTTGTGTCCGTGCAATGCCCCGTCGCCGTCCTTTACGATCGTGTTCACGCTGCCGATCACCCTCGCCTCATCCGAAAGCGTCGCGCAGTAAGGCATTACCGCCTGTTTGTAGGGGATGGTTACGTTGATCCCGTCGAAGCGTTTTTCCTTCATGAACGAATCAAGGTCAGCGGGGGATACTTCGTACAGCAAATAATCGTATTCCCCCAACTGCCTGTGGATCATCGGCGAGAAGCTGTGCCCCAGCTTTTCGCCAAGGAGGCCAAATGATTTTTTCATAGGCTTTGGTTTTTATACTATCTCGGTGTAACTGCCGAGATAGTGGAATTCCTCGCAAATATTTTCCAGCTCGCACATGAGCTGGCTGAATTCTTTTGAATAGACCGATGTCTCAAGATCGAAATAAAACATGAACTCGAAATCCCTGTCGGGAATCGGGCGACTTTCGAGCTTTACGACATTCACGCCGAGCGTGAATATCTGACCCAGCACTTTGTAAAGCGAGCCGGGCTTGTGCGCTGTGGTCAGCATGATGCTGGTACGGTCGGCGCCCGGATATATTTCCAGGTTTTTGGAAATGCAGATGAACCGCGTATAGTTATTGCCCCTGTCCTGAACGGAGCTTTCCACGCATTTCAGGTTGTACAAATCACAGCACGCGCGCGAGGACAGCGCCGCAATATCGTTCCGTTCCGATTCAGCCACCATTTTCGCGGCTTCGGCGGTGTTGGCGACAGTGGTAATTTTCACGCCCTTGCCAAACCCCTTCAAGTACCCGGCGCACTGTTGGATCGCCTGCTCGTGTGAAAAGATTTCGCGGATACTCTCTCTTTTTACGCCTGCCTTTGCGAGCAGGTTGTGGTCAATCTTCAGCCGCACGCTCCGCACGATCTTGAAACTGTAGCGCATCATCAGGTCGTATATCATGTTGACCGAACCGGCTGTGCTGTTTTCCAAAGGCAATACCCCGTATTGGCACAGGCCATCCCGGATTGCCGAGAATACCCCGTCAAAACCAGTGAAGTATAAGATGTTCGGATTTGCGAACAACCTGTCACAGGCGATCTGCGAATACGCGCCCTCTACGCCCTGGCAGGCGGCCAGCGCGTGCTGCGGGAACAGCCGATCTGTATGTTCTACCGCGTCATTAATGATCCTGTTGAGATCGGACTCGGCGTTCATGAAACCCCACTGGTACGCGCGGCTGAGTTCAAATATCGTTGTATACAAAATATGCGCGTAAGAACGAATCTCATCACCCGCTTTTCCACAAACATCGGCCAGCTTTTCTCTTTCCCGCGCGGCGTCCAGCACAGGAAGGCTATGCTCCTTTTTGTACTGGGAAATTTGGCGGGAAATGTCCATCCTTTCTTTGAACAGCCGCAAAAGCTCATCGTCTACCTTGTCAATATGCTGGCGGTAATCCTGTAAATCCATTATTATTTCTCCTTTATCTGTCTAAATAAGCGTCATACAAGGCGATAGCCGCCGCCGCTTCCACGCACGGTACGGCACGCGGAACGATGCATGGATCATGCCGGCCTTTTATTAATAGAACAGCGTTTTCTTCACGCGACAGGCTCACGCTGTTCTGTTCCAGGCCTATGGACGGCGTGGGCTTAAACGCCACGCGGAACAAAACGGGCATACCGTTTGTTATCCCGCCCAATATGCCGCCTGAATTATTCGTGCGCGTTTTTACATTCTTTCCGTCCATGTAAAAGCTGTCGTTGTTTTCCGATCCTCTACGCTCTGCCCCTGCAAAACCGCTTCCAAATTCGATCCCTTTCGCGCCCGGTATGCCGAAGACGATCCCTGCGATTCGGTTTTCGATGCCGTCGAACATTGGGTCGCCTATTCCAACCGGAAGGCCGATTGCCGCGCACTCGACAACGCCGCCCACTGAGTCGCCTTTCTCCCGCGCTTCCAGAATTTGCTGCCTCATGGCCTCGCCAGCTTCCCGCCTGAGTACGGGCAATGGATTTCCGTGAATCGCATCGAAGTCCCCCGTTGATATGCCCACGGGGTCAAACGGATCGTCCTCTACGGCGCCGATCCGCAAAATATGAGCGCCGATATGGATCCCCAAACCGCGCAATATTTGCAAACAGACCCCTCCGGCGGCGCATAAAGGAGCAGTCAGCCTGCCGGAGAAATGCCCTCCACCCGCCGTATCATGGTGCCCGCCGTACTTTATGTGCGCGGCGTAATCGGCGTGCGACGGGCGCGGAATGTCCCGCAACTCATGGTAATCGGCAGATCGGGCGTCCTCGTTGCGGATGACTATGGCAAGAGGAGCGCCGCAAGTAACGCCACCTGCCAACCCCGATAAAATCTCCGACACATCATCCTCCGCGCGCGCCGTTGAAATATCGCTCTGCCCTGGGGCCCTGCGTTTGAGGAAGGCCCGAAGTTCACCCGTATCGATTTTGATTCCAGCCGGTAATCCGTCAATGCTTACGCCTATAGCCGGGGAGTGCGATTGCCCGAAAATCGATATTCTTAACTTTTTTCCGTATTGCGAAGACATATTAACCGCATTTAATATACTGCTTTCCAGGCAATTCTGCAATTACAATGCAACGTGCTTACTTGTTATTTGGTTAGTCATTTACTAGACTTAGCTCTAATACTTTACTACTGCTTGGCTTAAAAAGGCGAACTAATGACCCCGGATATTTTAGAAACCAGACAAATCCGCATTTTTATATCTTCCACATTCAAGGATATGCATGCGGAACGCAGCTACCTTGTAACCAAAGTTTTTCCGGAGCTCAGACGCTACTGCGAAAAGCGTGACGTAAGCATTTTTGAGCTGGATCTGCGATGGGGCATCAGCGAAGAAGAAGCAAAACAGGGGAAAGTTTTGGAGATCTGTCTTAATGAGGTACAGAAAACCAGGCCGTTTTTATAGGGCTCTTGGGCGAGCGTTACGGCTGGGTCCCCTAGGAAGAAGAGCGCAAAGCAATAAAAGAAAACACGATGGTTTTTAAAGATTACCCATGGATACCCGAGGCGCTTGATAAGGGCACAAGCATTACCGAAATAGAGATACAGGAAGGGGTGCTGCGCGCAACAAAAAAAATAAACGCGTATTTTTATTTGCGTTCACCAAAAATAGAAACACCCGATGACTTTAAGGAAAAGATCGGCAGCCACGAGGAAGAAATGCTTTCGGCTCTTAAAAAAACACTCCGCGAACAAAAAGAACACACTGTAAAAGAATACGATTCGATAGAACAGTTGGGAACCCTTGTGGAAGGGGATTTTAAACAGCTTGTTGATAAATTGTTCCCGGAGGCTGAGATTTCGCTTTTTGAGAGGGAAAGGCGTGAACAGCGTAATTTCCTTAAAAGAAGGACCAGGGTATATGTTCCAAATCAGGCATTGAAAGCCATGGTTGACGAATTTACCAAAAGCGAAGAAAAGGCAATAGCGATCTGCGGCGGCGACGGCACAGGGAAAAGCGCGTTCCTGGTGAATTGGATTATAGAAAGGCAGGGGCTGAATAATAAAAACGGAAAAATAATTTACCATTTTATAGGCGAATCGCAAAGCGAAGGGGATTACCGGAAAATTACAAGAAGACTCATAGATGAAGTGAGGGATGTCTATAATATCCCGGCAACTGAACAAGGTGAAAAGACAATACAAGAAAAAGATAAACAAAAAGAGGAGTTCCAAAACCTGTTGCTTTCGCTGCCAAAGAGTGAAAAACTCATTATAGTTCTTGAGGGTATTGACCGTCTTTTGGACACGGAAAACGCAAAACTCTTAAACTGGATCCCGCCGTTTCCGGAAAATGTAAAATTTATTTTTTCAACTGTGCCTGACGATACAAGCGTGGAAGCTTTAAAGCTCCATAGTTATAAGTTATTGAGTATAGAGCCGCCGGTATTTGAGAGCAGAAAACAACTGGTAAACGATTACTTAAAATCTTTCGGCAAGGCGCTCATTCCATCGCAGGCGGAGCGGATTGCCAGGGATAAAAAAAGTGAAAATCCGCTTGTGCTTTTGGCAATTCTTGATGAGTTGCGCGTTGTCGGCGTGCATGAAAGAATCAACGAGCAAATCGATTCTTACCTTGCCGCGCCGGATAGCGAAAGTATTTTTGACTTGGTACTGGAACGTACTGAAGAAGTGCTTAGTGACAGCAGCGCTCAGAAAAACTTGGTAAGGGATATTCTTTCGCTTATTGAGGTATCCGGTTCAGGGCTCTCTGAAACGGAACTGCTTGATCTTTCCAAAGCCGCCCCGCTCTACTGGTCGCAGCTTTCAAACAGCATGACGGAGCATTTGATGACTGTTAGCGGACTTGTAACGTTTTCCAACCGCATGATGCGGAGCGCGGTAAAGAAACGCTATCTGTCTGACAGCAAAGCAGAACAAAGCTACAGGCACCGTATAGCGGATTATTTTGAAAAAAATGAACAGGTATCATTTGAAAGGAGATGTAACGAGCTTCCGTATCAATTATTCGAAGTTGCTGAATGGGAAAAGCTTTACACTTTCCTGCTGGATTACAAAGCCTTTCAATTCATCTATGAGAAAGATGGGTTTGAGCTTGGAAAATACTGGCGCGTTCTATGGGAAACCGATAAAGACCGTTATAGGATAGAAAAGTATTTGGAATTTGAGAATACGGTTGAAGATAAAGAAACATTGACGCTCCTATATGATAATTTAATTTCTGTAATAAATAATTATTTGGGGGAATATTCTTTAGCCCTGGAATTTGCGCAAAAAGGTATGGAAATATGCAAAGAAATATACGGAAAATTCGATGTACGAACGGCAGATTTTATTGAAGTGATAGGCTCATGCTATTCCGGCCTTGGCGACTATCAGAAAGCCTTTGAATACCACAATAAGTCCCTTGCGATTAGGTAGAAAGTCCTTGGGAAAAACCACCCCGATACCGCTGCCTCTTACAATAACATAGGCTTGTGCTATTCCAGACTCGGCGAATACCAGAAAGCATTTGAATACTACCAACAGGCGCTTTCGATATACCGTTCAATGAAAGGGCAGAAAATAAAAATTGATGAAATACAACAGAACATAGAAAAACTTAAAGGGAACTGAACTGAACCGAGCCACCCAGCAGACGCAGATCGTCAAAGAATCCAGGGTACGATTTATTAACCGCCTCCGCGCCGTAAATAACAACCAGCTCCGCGCACACCGTCGCCGCGATTGCCGCGGACATCGCGATCCGGTGATCCCCGTAGGAAGAAACCTCTCCACCAGAGAAATCGGCGCTCCCATTTATGACAAGTCCATCCTCCGTCTCGCTCACATCAGCGCCCAGGGCGCGCAGGACGGCGCTTACAGAGGCGAGCCTGTCGCTTTCTTTGGTACGCAGTCTTCCGGCATTGCGAATAACGGTGGTTCCTTCGGCGGCGGCAGCGATCACAGCCAATATGGGTACAAGATCGGGGATATCCTTCACGTCGATTTCAGTGCCCCGCATTTTTCCGCCGGATACGGTTACAGCGGAACCCTTCGTTTTAACCTGCGCGCCGAATTTCGCCAGAAGGTCCAAGATCGCCCTATCGCCCTGCCGGGATTGCAAATTCAAGTCAGTGCAGGTAACGCTGCCTGAGCCGATAACCCCCGCGCCCAGCCAGAACGCGGCGTTCGACCAATCGCCCTCTACGCGCACAACACCGGAAGAACGGTACGTTTGCCCACCCGGTATGGAAAAAGCCCCGCCGTCAAACTCCACTTTTACACCAAACTCCTCCAGCATCGCCACAGTCAGCTCGACATAAGGGAATGATTCCATGTTTCCGGTCAGAGCGAGTTCGCTGTCGCCGTCAAGCAAAGGCAGGGCGAATAGCAAGCCGCTGATAAATTGCGACGACACGCCCGCGTCCAGCGAATAGCGGCCCGGCGTAAGCCGCCCGTCGGCGTAAAACGGAACGGAGCCCTGCGGCGACAATTCTGCTCCGTGGCTGACAAGCTCCTCGTACAAAGGAGAGAGCGGGCGTTCCGGCAGCCGTCCTTTCGGGGTGAAGCTAACTTTCCGTCCCAGAGCGCCGACGATTGGCAGCATGAAGCGGAATGTACTGCCGCTTTCTCCGCAGGGCAGTGTTGCAATGCCGTCGTTCCCTTCCCGCCCCCGATTTAAAGGACGCACAACATAAGCCCCCGATTCGCGTTCAATTTCCGCGCCAAGGGCTGACAGGCAAGCCGCCGTTGCCAAAATATCCTCAGACTCGCCGTTACATTCGACACGCGTGGGTTTATCCGCTAGGGCCGTGCATATAAGTGCCCTGTGCGCCTGCGACTTGGAGGGAATGGCGTTAACAGTGCCGTTCAACCGCGCCGGAAAAATCTTCACATCCACCTGGTACTCCGTACTACCTAAAGCTTAATAATTTTTACCACGGAGTATACAGAGTTACACGGAGTGAATACAAAAAATCGTATTAAAACTCCGTGTTACTCCGTGACCTCCGTGGTTTTATTATTTAATTATTCATGCCGAGACGGATGAAATTTGCGAGCTCGTCCATGCTGAAACTTTTTGCCACGCATTTGCCAATTTTCTCAGGCAGGATCAGCGTGATGCGCTGACCGCTTCGCTTCTTGTCGAAAAAAGCGGCTTCGATCAAACTATCTGGCGTTATATCAGTCTCAGTCGGCAACTGGTAGCACCTAACGGCCTCGACGATTTCCCTGTGGCAGTCCTCGCCGCACAAGCCCATGCGGGCAGCGCCCCGGCTGGCGATCACCATGCCAATCGCTACGGCTCTCCCGTGCGTAATGCCGTAGTCTGAGTGTTTCTCGATGCCGTGGCCAATAGTGTGACCAAAGTTCAATATCTGACGGATGCCCGTATCCTTCTCATCCGCGACCACAATGTCCCGCTTAATCGTAACGTTACGCGCTATTATATCTTCCATCTGGGGCAGGATCGGCTCTTTCAGTAACTCAAACAACTCTGCGCTCAGAATAACGCCGTGCTTGATCATCTCGGCGCACCCGTCACGGAAGACTTCATGCGGTAATGTTTTCAGCGCCCCTACATCGCACAAAACAAGGTCCGGCTGGTAGAACGCGCCGACCTGGTTTTTGCCCGCGGGCAGATCCACCGCCGTTTTGCCGCCCACCGACGAATCCACCATCGCCAGCAATGTGGTCGGTATCTGCACGAACCGGATGCCGCGCAGATAAGTGGCCGCCGCGAATCCCGCCAAGTCGCCGACAACGCCGCCGCCAAGAGCCACAACAAGGTCTGAGCGCGTCAGGTTTGCCTCGGTCAGAGCGCACAGGAGCGAAGTATAGGTCGCCATGTTTTTTGACTGCTCGCCGTGGGGAAACACAAACCGCATAGTCTTGTATCCCGCCAACAGCAACGATTGCTCGACAGTGTCCCCGTACAACTCGTTCACTACATCGTCGCTTACAAGCGCCGCCGCTTCTCCTTTACAGACTGCCGCAATCCTCTCGCCCGCCTGGGACAGCAAGCCCCCTTTTCCGCCGTTGCCGCTACTATCGATCCAAACAGAATAATTTTTCGACGCGTTGACTTCCACGCTTCTCATTGGCGGTCAACCTTTTCTTTCAGGCACCTGCCATCGTAAAGAAGGGTACGGAGATCATCAAAATCATCATTCTTGAGCGCGTCCCTGTACTGGGTTAGGGAAGCAAGAAATAAATCAAGCTCATACAATAGATAATCCCGGTTTTCCATGAACAACTCGGCCCACAACTGTTCGTTGAGCCACGCCACGCGTGTCAAGTCCTTATAACTCCCGGCAGAATATCCTTTGTGCTCAAATACGGTCGGGCTTTTAATGAACGCGTTGGAAACCAGATGCGCCATTTGCGAGGTGAAAGCAATCATCGCGTCGTGCTTGTCCGCCGTGGTAACGGTCAGCCTGCCGAATTCAGCGGGTGCGAGCAAGCGCTTGATCTTCTCGAGAAACAGGATGTCGTCGTACACTGGCGGCACAATGATCATGGGCGCACCTTTAAACATATTTGCCTTGCTGTGTTTAAAGCCCGACTGCTCTGTACCCGCCATTGGGTGCCCGCCCACAAAAGTAAAACCATACCGCTCAGCCGCCTTAAACCCGGCGGCGCATATATTTTTTTTCGTGCCGCAGCAGTCGATGACTGTGGTTTCTGGCGGGATGTGTTGCGCTGTTTTGTCCAGGTATTCAATTGCAGCTTGCGGATATATCGCGATCAGGATCAGCTCGCAACGCCGCAGAGCGTCATCGTCCAGCGGGGCATCCGCCGCGCCAGAAAGAATGGCGAAATCCAGAATGCTTTTATCGGTTTCTCTTGCGTATACAGTGTGCCCGGCAGCCTTATACGCTTTGGCAAGTGAGCCGCCGATTAACCCAAGGCCGATAATACCGATGTTCATGCCGTCTTCCTTTATTTATTGCGCCTGTTACGCTAAGATTCGGACCGCTTCGCGAACCCGCTGGATCTTTCCCGCCAGATCGGCGAACTGTTCAGGCGTGAGGGACTGCGCCCCGTCGCAGGCCGCGTTTGGTGGATCGTTGTGCACCTCGATGATCAGCCCGTCCGCGCCGGACGCCACAGCCGCCAGCGCCATCGGTTTCACATAACGGGATACGCCAACCGCGTGGCTTGGGTCAATAATCACGGGCAAATGTGTGAGCTCCTTCAGCACAGGCACTGCGGACAGGTCGAGTGTGTTTCTTGTATACGTTTCAAACGTGCGTATTCCCCTCTCGCACAGGATTACATTTTCGTTCCCTTCCGACATGATGTACTCAGCGCTCATCAAAAGCTCCTGTAGCGTGTTCGCGAATCCGCGCTTCAGGAGGACGGGCTTCTTCGATTGCCCCACTTCCTTTAACAGCTCGAAATTCTGCATATTTCGCGCACCCACCTGGATCACGTCCACATGCTCGAACAAGGGCAGATGCACGGCGTTCATTATTTCCGAGACGATGGGCATTCCGGTTTTTGCTTTGGCCGCCAGCAAGAGCTCGATGCCATCGGCCCCCATGCCCTGGAAGGCATACGGCGACGTGCGGGGTTTGAACACGCCCCCGCGCAGGAGGGCCGCGCCCGATGCTTTCACGCTCTCGGCTATGCTGATTATTTGTTCAGGCGACTCTACAGAGCAGGGCCCGGCAATCACCTGGAAATTGCCGCCGCCTATTTTCACCCCGCCTACATCCACCACCGTGTCAGCCGGGTGGAATTTCCGGTTGGCGCGTTTGAACGGTTCGGTGATCCGTTTGACTGACTCCACGATTTCAAGCCCTTCCAAAAGATCTATATCCAGCTGGCTGACATCTCCGATTAGCCCGATAATGGTTGTAAACTCCCCTTTTGAGACATGGGTTTTTAATTTGCGCGAATGAAACCATGACAATAAATTATCGAGTTGCTGCTCACTTGCCCCCTGTTTGACTACCGCAATCATGCTTGTTTTATTCTCCTTTGTAAATTGAATCGGAAATCGAATAGGCAAGAATGAATATACACTGTAGAGCGCTTTCTTGCCATCCCCCGCGCAATTTCAGTATACTGACAACGTGTCAGGCGTATCACGCTTTACAACGAAGGAGTAATTATGGCAGCAACAAAAAACACCCCCGGCAAACGAATAGTTGAGCTATGCAAAACCTACAATGTTTCAATAGAAGCGCTGTCAGAAAGAAGCGGGGTTCCGATAGATCTGATTCGTCAAATTGAGGAAGAAGAACATATCCCCGACCTCGCCCCTCTGGTAAAAATCTCCCGCGCCCTGGGGGTGCGACTGGGAACTTTTATGGACGACCACGAGGAGCTGGGGCCGGTAATCACCAAAGCGGGAAGCGCGGGAGAAACTGCCAGGTTTATCACCGGGCTGCCCGGCTCAATAACGCCGACTCTGGATAGCGAACATCACGGTTTAACCTTCAGGGCCCTCGCGCCTGGCAAAGGCGGTCGTCACATGGAGCCCTTCATAGTCGATATAGAACCGGACGCAGAGCAGGAAAAATCAACTCACGAAGGCGAGGAGTTCATCCATGTTCTTTCCGGAAACCTCTCTGTGGATTACGGCTCCATGACCATAGTTCTCAGCAAAGGGGATTCTATTTACTACGATTCGATTGTACCGCATAGGGTTGTCTCCGCCGACAACAAGCCCGTGAAGATACTCGCGGTAATTTACACACCTACTTAAAGGATTCAGAGAATTATGAAGTACATAGAAGAGACCCTCGGGGAAGTTCTCCGGGGAAAAGCCCGCCTCCAGCCGGATCATGACTTTTTGGTTTACGCCGACAGGGATTTGCGGTTTACTTACGCAGAGTTCGACAAACGCGTTGACGATTTTGCCAAAGGCCTCCTTTCAATGGGGCTTAAAAAAGGCGACCATCTGGGGATATGGGCGACAAACGTTCCCGACTGGAACACTATTCTTTTTGCCTGCGCCAGGCTGGGAGTGGTTTCCGTAACCGTAAACACAGGCTACAAACTGCACGAGCTGGAATATTTGATGAAGCAGTCAGATTTGGCCTGTCTCTGCATCATCGATGGTTTTAAGGATTCGGACTATGTCGCGATGGTGAACGAGCTTGTGCCGGAGCTTAAAACGGCGCCAAGAGGGAACCTAAAAAGCGAAAAATTCCCGTTTTTGAAATACGTGGTTTACATAGGCCAGCAGAAGCACCGGGGAATGTACTCGTTTAACGAGCTGCTTCTTTTGGGCCAGCATAGTGACGAAAAGGAATTCAGGCTGATAGAAGCTTCGCTTGACCGCAACGACGTGGTGAATATGCAGTACACCAGCGGAACCACCGGCTTTCCGAAGGGGGTAATGCTTACCCACCGGAACATCCTGAACAACGGCCTTGGAATCGGCGACAACCAGCGGCTCAGCAGTAAAGACATCGTGTGCCTTCCTGTGCCGCTGTTCCACTGCTTCGGCCTCGTGCTTGGAATGATGGCCATCCTTACCCACGGCTCCACCGTCGCAATGGTGGAATGGTTCGATCCCCTTATAGTACTGGCGACGGTTCAAAAAGAAAAATGCACCGCTTTGTACGGAGTGCCCACGATGTTCATCGCGGTGCTCAACCATCCGATGTTCAAAATGTTCGACCTTTCCAGCCTGCGTACCGGGATAATGGCGGGCTCGCCCTGCCCCATAGAAGCCATGCGCAAGGTCATCGACCTTATGCACATGAGCGAGGTAACGATTTGCTACGGCCTTACCGAGTCCTCCCCGGTAATGACCCAGACCCACTTTGACGACACGATAGAAGTGAAAGTGGAAACCGTGGGCCGCGCCCTTGACGGCGTCGAGGTAACGATCCGCGACGCGGAAACCGGCGAGGAATGTACCGACGGGACGCACGGCGAATTCTGCTGCCGGGGCTACAGCACCATGAAAGGCTACTACAAGATGCCTGAGGAAACGGCAAAGTGCATCGACGAGACAGGCTGGCTCCATTCGGGAGACCTTGGCGTTAAAACCAATGACGGCAACTTTAAGGTAACAGGCCGCATCAAGGACATGATCATCCGAGGAGGAGAAAACATTTCCCCCAAGGAGATCGAGGACTACCTCTACACCATGCCGGGAATCAAAGACGTATCGGTAGTTGGCATAGCCAGCGAAAAATACGGCGAGGAAGTCGGGGCCTTTATAATCCTCCATCCTGACGCCGCCATAGGCGAGGAAGACGTGCGGGACTTCTGCCGAGGGCAGATCAGCCGCTTCAAAATCCCCAAGTACGTGTTCTTTACGGACGCTTTCCCCCTGACCTCAAGCGGCAAGATCCAGAAATACAAACTCAGGGAAATTGGCAATCAAAAGGTATCAGCCGATGAAGTCTAAGAAGATCGAATGTGTCCAGGTCGGCGCTATCGAAACCAACTGCTGGCTCTACTCCCCGGAAGAAGACGGCGATACCCGGTTTTGCTTTGTAATCGATCCCGGCGACGAGGCCGCTTTAATCATCTCAAGGCTCAAGGATTTAAACTGGGTTCCCCGTTACATCCTGCTTACGCACGGCCACTTCGATCACCTAATGGCCCTCCCCGGCCTTCTCGAAGCTTTTGAAAAGGGCGTCTTCGGCGCGAGGGAAGCGCCAAAGGTGGGCATTCACCGCAAGGACGCCCACTACCTTGGAAAAGACGCCCTCTCAATTCACAGGGACAGTTTCGCCGCCGCGGGAGGCGGAAACCCGTCTTACATAGACGCCATCTGGAAACCCATTAAAGAGGCGGACATCCTTTTTGAAGAAGGCGACACGCTTCCGCCGTTCAAGGTGCTTCACGTCCCCGGCCACACCCCGGGAAGCGCCACCTTTTACGACGAAGACTCAGGCGTCTTTTTTACCGGGGATACGCTTTTTCAGAGCAGCTGGGGCCGCACGGATCTCCCCGGCGGAAACGAAAAGCTCATTCAGCAAAGCCTTAAGCGCCTGCGCTCAATGAACGAAAAAATAGTTGTCTGCCCTGGTCATGGGCCGGTTACAACGATAGGGGAAGAGCGGAATTAGTGAGCATTAAAACCAATCTTTTTGGTTTTAGGCGGCTGCTCTATCAAGTTGTTCAGGGCGATAATTATTTCATTTACCCGCTTATCGTTTTTTTCAATGTAAAGTATAAGAAGTTTCCTTAGTTCAGTAATTTGTTCATTTGTGTCGCTTGTATCGCTTTTTGAAAGAACATAGTGCCTTAATTTTACAAAAGCCCGTATGATGTTTATGTTTACCTCGATTGCACGTTCAGAATTTATTACACTGGACAGCATTGAAACGCCTTGTTCTGCAAAAACATAAGGGGCATAACGCCTACCGCCGCGATTATTGTTTGAGATCACAAATTGTGATCTCAAACAATCCCACTCATCATCGGTTAATTGGAACATAAAATCGGGAGGGAAACGCCCAATATTGCGTTTTACAGCCTGATTTAAGGATCGTAATTCTACCCCGTACAAGGCTGCAAGATCCTGATCGAGCATGACTTTTTGTCCGCGAATTTCGTAAATCATGTTTTTTATTTGCGTTATCTCGTCTTTCATAGTATTTATATATACTGCACGGGGATGCAGTTTGCTTTGGTTTCGCGAAAAAAAGCGTCTTAAATGGTCTCCACGCAAACGGAGTTGCGATTGAACCGATGGTAGGTGCCAGGCGTGACCTGACACTTATCATAACCTCCTTTGCATTTTTATTTAGTATTGCTATAATCTTCTCCTAACTATTAAAATAGCTTCAAATATGGAAATTTTTTTGCAACCATAGTATGGGGGTAATTATGATAAACCGGAACAAACCATTCTACAGACAGTATGGCAGGCTTGTTTTTTTTCCCCTGCAATGCTGTTCATACTTTCCGCCTGCGACATTCCGGCAGGGGGTGAAAACGGCGGGACTATAACCTTTCACTTTGGCGTTAGCCCTGCGGCCAGGTGGGCGGGAAGGCCGCCAACCCCAATATTCAGGGCCAGCTTGCCTATTCGATAGAGCTGTGGAATGGCAGTTCCTACGACATCCTCTATAAAACCATAACGATAAGCATTGGGGATTTCGCCTTTTTGTTCTGCGCGAACCTTGCCAGCGTAGCCATAGGAAACAGCGTTAGCAACATTGGGGATTTGGCTTTTTACGGCTGCCCCGACCTTGCCAGCGTAACGTTTACGGGCACGATTCCTTCGAGCGGATTTGGCGATTATCCATTCGACGGCGACTTGCTCGAGAAGTACCTTGGAGCAGGGGGTAGCATAGGAACTTATACGAGGGCAAGCGGCTCAACTACGTGGTCTAAATCGTAGCACTTCCATTGGAGCGAGGAGAAGGGAAAATGAAAAAGACAATTTTTGCGTTATTGCTGATTGGCATCGCAATGCTCGGTTTTGCCCCGAGGTTATTCGCGCAGAAAGCGGTTATAACAGACCTTACAGGCACTGTGGAATTAAAGCTTTCAGGGCCCACAGATTTTGCACCAGCCAGTGTAGGGGCGGAAGTTTTGCAGAACACGATATTTTCCACGGGCTTTAAGAGTAGCGCCATTTTGCAGGCGGGGAGCGCGGTTATAGCCGTGCGGCCGCCGACCCGCCTCACCCTTACGGAAATTCAGGCTTCGCAAGGAACAGAAAACCTTAACCTGAGCCTTCAGGCCGGAAGGGTAAGGGTGGACTTGAATCCTCCCGCCGGATCGAAGGCGTCTCTTGGAATAGCAAGCCCAACCGCCACCGCTTCGGTGCGCGGTAGCAGTTTCGAGTTTGACACCAGGAACCTCCGCGTGCACAGCGGGACAGTTGTCTTTACGGGAAAGTGGGGCTAACAGGTGTCAGTACAAGAAGGCTATACCAGCGTAGTAACAGCGTCAGGCACAGCCCCTCAGGTTGCCGACAGTTCAGGCGTTTCGCAGCAGGGTGCGGGAGCCATGCCCCAGGGCTATGATAACACAGCCGCACCCACCGGCAGGACGGGAGTAGGGAGCAAACCATCAGAACCCAGCGTACCGCCCACCAACCCGCCCGGTGCTGACGGAGGCGTAGATATAACAGTTAAGTTTTAGTAATTCTCATTTTAAATATGCTATAATAAAGGCCAATAAACACACCTATGGCAAAAATACTAATCTGCGACGACGAACCAGGCTTGCGCGCCGTTATAAAAAGATACGCTCAGCTTGACGGGCACGAAGCGGCGGAAGCCGGCAACGGCATCGAGGCGGTAGAAGCCTGCAAAAAAGAACGGTTTGACATTATCATCATGGATGTTATGATGCCGAAACTGGACGGCTTTTCGGCGGTCAAAGAAATACGAAAAATCTCCGACGTGCCCATTATTATGCTCTCGGCGAGGGGCGAAGAATACGACAAGGTTTCAGGATTCGAGTATGGAATAGACGATTATGTCGTAAAACCCTTCTCTTCAAAAGAAATAATGCTGAGAATAGCCGCCATACTCAGGCGGAAAGCCACAGTTGCCCCCGCCCCTGACAATAACGGGCACGAGGTATTCACAAAAAACGGGTTTTCAGCCGATATGACGGCCTATAAAATGTTTATTGACGGCAAACAAGTGGAATTAGCGCCAAAGCTATACGATTTGCTGTTTTTTCTGATACGAAGCAGGGGCGTTGCCGTATCCCGCGAGAAAATTTTAACATCGGTATGGGGCTATAAGAACATTGACGATGTACGGACGCTTGATACGCATATCAAGCTGCTGCGGAAGGCAATGGGGCCATACGCGCCCTTAATTACAACCTTGCGAAGGCATGGCTATAGGTTCGAGGGGTAAACCTGGGTGAATCTGAACAAACTGCGTTTAAAATGGAAGATTTTTGCCTTTCTGCTGGGTTTTTGCGCCCTGTTGCTGGTCGTTTTGTGGCTGTTTCAAATTGTGTTTCTGGACGCGTTTTATAAAAGAATAAAAGTTACGGAGATAAGGCGAAGTGCGACTGAAATCATTAACAATATAGAAAGTGATAATATAGCCGAAATCATAGCGGATATTTCCAATAACAACGATATCGCGGTTAATATTACAGACCTAAGCGGAAGGAGTTTGGCGCGGATTTTCCCGTTGGATAACAGACGTCGGTTTGACGAATACACGGCGCTTATAGCAAAGGCTCAGGACAATGGCGGCGAGATTCACGAATACTTAGAGTCCCCGGGTCAGCCCCAGGTATTAGAACGTCTCAGGGATAATCCTTCGTATGACAGAACGGAAGGGGGCAGAATAGCGGCCAGAAGATGGCTGCCAATCCAATCCCTGATATACGTAAAAATAGCAAATAGCAAGTCGGGCGAACCGTTCGCCGTCATTGTTCGCGCCGTTATCTCGCCTGTAAACGCCACCGTAACGACACTGCGTTCTCAATTGTACTATATATCTTGCATTGTTTTGTTTCTTTCCGTAATTTTAGCAATCGTTATCGCGAAAAGAGTGTCCAAACCTATTGAGGAAATCAGCCAAAGCGCAATGCTGCTTGCCAACGGAAACTACGACACGCGCTTTACGGGCAAGGGCTTCTATGAAATAGTCGCCCTTTCCGACACAATGAACACGGCGGCTGTCGAATTAAGCCGGGTTGAAAGCCTGCGGCGCGAGCTATTGGCCAATGTATCGCACGATCTGCGGACGCCGCTTACCCTGATATACAGCTACGCGGAAATGATGCACGATTTCCCCGGCGAAGTTACGCCTGAGCAGACCCAGACCATCATGGACGAGACACGGCGGCTGACTACCCTTGTCAATGACATCCTGGATATGTCGAAGCTGGAAAACGAAATGGGGAAACTCAACGCCTCGCGCTACAATCTTACCCAAAGCATATCAGAAACGGCGAAAATAACGGAAAAATTGCTAAAAAGAGAGGGGTTTAAAATCGCGTTTTCCCATAGCGGCGACGTATATGTGGATGCCGACAAAGCGAAAATTGACAGGGTATTTTATAACCTGCTTATCAACGCCATAAATTACTCGGGTGACAGCAGGAATATATTGGTGGAACAGACGGTTGCCGGTAATCGTGTCCGAATAAGCGTTATCGACTACGGCGAAGGAATTGCGGAAGCTGACTTGCCCTTCATTTGGGACAGGTACTACAAGAGCGTGAAAGCGCATAAACGCGCCGTTACGGGGTCGGGGCTGGGGCTGTCTATCGTGAAGAAAATCATCGACATACACTGCGGTAAATATGGTGTTGTCTCTGAAACCGGCAAAGGCAGTACGTTCTGGTTTGAACTTGGACTATCTGGATAGAATGGACTTATACAGAGATAAATCAGGCTTGATAAATTTTCCTTTCCTATGGTATAATGCCCTATAGGATACGCCGTTTAAGCAGATTGTGAAGGAGTTACTAAATGAAAATTAAAATAAGACTGAGCATCATGATGGCCGCCATTGTGCTGATCGTGGCGGGCGGCATTGCCGTAATCGAGCTGGTGCAGGCATCCAGCATAGCCATGAACCTGTCCAAGCAAAAAAACATGTACATGGCCCGCCAGTACGCCAAGGAGTGGGACGGCAAAATAGACGGCTACATAAAGATCCTGCAAACGCTGTCGAACGTAATGAACTTTTACGAAAACCTGGAGCCGGCGGGACGGCGCCAGGAGTACGAAAACACGATACGGTCCGTTTTCGAGGACATGCCGGACTTTGTCCGAATGTTTACCATATGGAAACCGGACGCCATCGACGGCATGGACAGCCGCTACATAGGCAGGACGGGATCAACCGCGTCGGGACAGTTCGCTTATTCCCTGACAAGGGAAAGCGGGCAGATAACGGCCATAGCCAGCGTATTCGTCCAGGACGCGATGAACCACCTTACCGGGCCCAACAGCAAGACAGTCGAAATGGCCGACCCCATCAACATTAAGATGTACGGAAAAGACACCTGGTGCTACAGGATCATGGTGCCCATCATAAACAAGCGCCTCGGCGAATCGGTCGGGGTCGTAGGCTGCCTGTTTAATACTGACATGATCCAGCCCCTGGTACAGCAGACCATGGATGAACCAAACGGAATATACAGCATGGCGATCTACACCAGCACCGGGTTTATCCTGGCAAACTACCTGCCGGAGCTGATAGGAATGCAATTGGTAGACGTGGAAACGCAGTACGGGAAATACCTCCCCACCGTTTCCAATGCCGTCAAAACCGCCGTAGAATGGGAAGGCTCGTCCTACGACCCCGAGATGAAAACGACCATGGTAATGTCCATAGCCCCAATCCCCCTGTCGGCCTCCCCGACGACATGGTCGGTAATGGTCGGCTCGACGGAAGCCTACATCAAGCAGGACGTCAACTCCATGACGCGGTTCGTCATCATTTTGGCGTCGATAGCCATCGTAGTCGCGATGGTAGTCATATACTTCGTCCTGGACAACACCACCAAGCCAATCGTCATGGTAGCGGACACCCTGAAGGAGATTTCCGAGGGCGAGGGCGACCTGACGCACCAGATTGCCGTCCACTCCGAAGACGAGGTAGGAGACCTTGCCAAATACTTCAACAAGACGCTTGAAAAGATCAAAAACCTGGTGATCCTCATCAAAAACCAGGCCGGCATACTGAAGGACATCGGCAACGGCCTTTCCAGCAACATGATCGAGACTGCGGCTGCGGTCAACGAGATCACCTCCAGCATCCAGTCCATCAAGGGCCGCGTGATCAACCAGAGCGCCAGCGTGACCGAGACCAACGCGACAATGGAGCAGGTAATAAACAACATCGGCAAGCTCAACGGCCATATAGAAAACCAGAGCCATAACGTTTCCCAGGCCTCGTCCGCCATAGAGGAAATGGTAGCCAACATCGGGTCGGTGACCAACACGCTTGTCCACAACACCGCCAACGTAAACACGCTAAAAGATGCGTCCGGAGTAGGGAAGACCGGATTGCAGGAAGTCGCGACGGACATCCAGGAAATAGCCCGCGAGTCCGACGGCCTTTTGGAAATCAACGCGGTAATAGAAAACATAGCCAGCCAGACCAACCTGCTTTCGATGAATGCGGCGATAGAAGCCGCCCACGCGGGGGCAGCCGGGAAGGGCTTTGCCGTGGTCGCCGACGAGATACGCAAGCTGGCGGAAAGCTCAGGCGAGCAGTCCAAGACGATAGGCAACGTTCTGAAAAAGATATCGGAATCGATCAAAAAAATCACGCGCTCCACCGACAACGTGCTTACCAAGTTTGAGGCGATCGACTCAGGCGTAAATACGGTGTCGAACCAGGAAGAAAACGTCCGCAATTCCATGGAAGAGCAGGGGCAGGGAAGCAGGCAGGTCCTGGACAGCGTCGGTAGTTTGAACGAGCTTACCGAGCGGGTAAGGGGCAGTTCCGATGAAATGCGTACCGGAAGCCAGGAGGTTTTACGCGAATGCAAGAACCTTGACAAGGCGACGCAGGAAATAACCGGCGGGATGAACGAGATGTCTACCGGCGCGGAGCAGATAAACATAGCGATACACAATGTCAACGAGATGACCCAAAAGAACCGTCAAGCCATTGACGATTTGCTAAAGGAAGTTTCGCGCTTCAAAGTGGAATAATAAGGAGTAAGGAAATGAAGAAGACGAAACCAAAACCAAAACCGAAAACGAAAGCAAACGTGAAGGTAAAGACGAAAGTGAAGGCGAAGCCGGAGCCGGAGATTGAGGAGGAGCCGGAGGAGATGGAGTCGGAGGAGACGGAAACGAAACCAAAGATGAAAATGACGATTAAGCTCAAACTGAGCGTCATGATGATCATCATTGTCACGATCGTGTCAGTCGGCATTGCCATAATCGAACTTAACCAGGCGTCCAGCATAGCCCTGAAACTGTCCAAAGAGAAAACCATATATCTGGCGCGCGAGTACGCCAAGGAGTGGGACGGCAAAATAGACGGCTATATAAAGGTCCTGCAATCGCTTTCGAACGTATTTAACTTTTATGAAAACATAGATCCGGCGGTACGGCGCCAAAACTATGAAAGCACGCTACGGTCTGTTTATGAGGATATGCCCGAATTTGCCCGAATTTTTACCATCTGGAAGCCCAACGCCGTTGACGGCATGGACAGCCGCTATATAGGCAGGCCAGGCTCAACCGGAACGGGGCAGTTCGCTTTTGCTTTGACAAGGGAAACCGGGTCGATAACAGTCATTA
>Ga0268262_10001406_pt1 | contig 29758 bp, 22 predicted proteins | sample TergutNc150P3_FD_190354 | JGI IMG/M metagenome (GOLD analysis project Ga0268262, IMG submission 190354) | Nasutitermes corniger P3 segment gut microbial community from laboratory colony in Florida, USA - Nc150 P3 (SPAdes) (version 2) | ecosystem: Host-associated > Arthropoda: Insects >... | reverse complement strand
CCGCTGTTGTCTCCATCATTGGAATTTTTTTCATACCCAAGATGCTCCGTCATTTCCGCTTCAAGTGCCCTCTGGAGTATTCTTCCTGTTAGTTGTTTTATTAAGCCGTCTTGCCCTACAACTTCGTTTTGGGTTAACCCTCGAAAGTCGATATTATCAAGCAGTTGGTCGATAATATCCTTTTCTTTTTTCTCTTTCTTTCGTGCCATGACCATTTTCTCTCCTTCGGTATTTCTACCATTTTATGGCCATTTACACAATTTTTAAGACAGGCTCACTTTACATATATTATAGTAAATAAATAATTAATTAATACCCCACATACAAGTAAATAATTCGTATCCCGGCTCTTGAAATATTGAAGAAAAAGTCTTTAATTCACTGGTAATTTTACTATCTATATTCTGAGGAAGATCAATTTTCAGTTTGGGAATTTCCCTTGTTTTGTTCTTTAACTCAAAAAGAATTTTATAAAATATTTCTTCATTGAGCCATTCATATTTTTGCTCATCTTGATATTTTAAAATCAAATACCGGTTTTGAATATTGCCTCTTTGATGAGTGATTTTATCATATATTCTATATACAAAATAGTTGTATTGTGAATTTATAACACACACATTATCAGTAAACGATAATGCAAAATCAAGCGCTTTTGTAAATATTTTATGACCAACGCCGATTATTTCGCTATTGTCAGTTTTACGTTTAAAAATCAAATTGTCATATTTTTGTTTTATACCGTATTCATTTTGCCAGTTCTCGGGGGTTAAAAAAGAAAAATGCCTGTCATCTGTTATATTGACTCGTCTTTGAGCCAACTCCAGAGAAGTTTTAAAAAATATTTCTAAATCAGGAAGATCAAGCTTCGGAACGTCTTTTAAACCTGTAAGATTAAATTTAGCAGCGTTACCTATCATGTTTTCCACAGTTTTTATAGCAGATTCGTCCCCAAATGTTTGTGTCTGAGCATCAAACCATGTTTTAAGATTTTCTTTATCCGCATCGGAATACAAATTATTGTAAAAATTATTATCCTTCATTCCAAGAACAAGCTGCATTAAATCTTCTGGATCATCAACAGCTTCAGCAAACATTTTCTTTATACGATTTATTTTTTCCTGCAGCAAATCCCAGATACGGGACTCTATTGTGTCCGGGTTTCGCATTGAAATAACTTCAACATCTTTTGTTTGACCATAACGGCTTAAGCGGCCGACCCTCTGATGCAGCCTCATGGGATTCCATGGGAGATCTATATGGATTAGAATATGGCAGTTTTCCTGCAAATCTACACCTTCCCCTGACGCTTCTGTTGAAACAAGATATTTAATTCTGCCTTTGTTAAATTGTTCGGCGGTAGTTTCCCTGTTTTGTTTGTAATCTTTTAAGGAACCGTCTTTTAATTTTACATTCTTTATACATTCATCGCCGTTAATAAATCCGACTAAAGATTCTCCGAACTCAGATATAAGATCCGACATTACCAGAGCTTGGGTTCTTTTATATTCAGTAAAAAATAAAACAGGTTCTGCCGGATATTTTGTCTTTATTATATTTATGATTTCTTTTACCCTGCTTTCTTCTTTTACCTTATCTGCAAGATCAATTAACAGGTTTAAATTGGAAATTTCATCATCCATTAATTTAAATTCTATCTCATTGGAATATTTTTTTATAGCAATACTTGTATCTTTGGCTTCTTCTGTTTCTTCTTTTTCATCAGTATCCAGTTCATCCAAAATTTCATTTTTTTTCTTTTCTTTATTAAGGGTATTTACTCTTGTTTGCAACGCAGATTTTATTGCTGCAATGGAACTTGAAGCTATTTTTTGCAGCGCAATTAATACTAAAATAACCTGAGTTTTTTCTTTGCCGTCTTTTTTATTAGCATATGCTTTTCCGCTTACAATAAATTCAGTCATTTTGTTATAAAACAGCGTTTCTTCATCGTTATAATAAAATATACCGGGACTCTGGTGTATTTCAGTGAAGAGTCTTTTTCCTGACATATCCGTAACATTCTGTTTGTTATTTCTTATCAAATATTTTGAAAGAACTTTATATTGCTCTTCGTAATTTTTTTTTGGATCAAACTCATTAGCGTCAAGGAGCTTCATTAAAGACCAAAATCCGAAATCCTTACCTCTGTGAGGAGTACCTGTGAATAATATGAGCGAATATATTTTATTTGCTTCTTGCATTTTTTCTATTAATTGATACGAAAGAGTTTTTCCTAAACGTTCTTCCGCATTTAAGTGATGTGCTTCATCAACAATAACCAAATCCCATGGATCAGCGGACAGAAGCCTTTTTATTCTATCTTTATGATCTTTATCAAGGGTGTATATTGACGCTACGACATTAGCATGTGTTTCCCAGAACGGCATTTTATCACTATCATCTTTTGAATTATACTTTTCCATACGAATATCAAACATTTTTTTTATTCGATATTGCCATTGATCTACCAACCCTGCCGGAGTCAATATCAAGAATCTTTTTACCCTGTTTGAATCAAGCAATGGCCATAAAATTAATCCTGCTTCTATTGTCTTTCCCAAACCAACATCATCGGCAATTAAATAACGGATAGGGTTATTTCTTATAACTCTATTACAAACCCATAATTGATGCGGTAATAAATCAATGGAAGAAACAGAAAATACTCCCCATGTTTCATTTATGGCACGGATAAGCGCTGCTTGTGTTTTAGTAATAACTCTCGCAGTATCGTCAATTTTATTTTCTTCGATTTTATCTTCTATAGTTTCTCTTATTTCTATGTCTTCTTTTTTAAGTCGTTCTATACCTTTGGAGAATTCTATTACTATGGTATTATCGTCTTCATTAATAATTTTTCCTTCACCAAATTGTTTATGAAATGCCCTCATTATCTTCCTCTTCTTTATATATTAACATTGGTATGTCATAATATCCATCGAATGTATATTTTTCCATATTCAATTTAACATTTATTTCTTTGAATATTTCACTACTTTTATATTTATCTTGTTTCTTATCATCATAACTTTCTCCCATAACAATTTTTGCGGTTCTCTCTTTTGGCATAAATGCATGACAAATTATATTGTTATTTGGTTCAATAATTTTAAAACGTAATAATTCACGGATAATAAAAGGAAGACCTATCTTTAATGTTCTATTTAATGCAGGAAGGTCAATTCCTGAACCTCCTAAAGATGGATCTGTATTTGGCTTCAAAATTGTTGTAAGTTCAAATTCTTCTTTTTTATTATCTAATCCTTGTATAAGAGAAATCCATTCTTCCATATCATTGCGAATAATAAAAAACTGGGGAATTAATTTTATCCATTCCTGCCACTTCTGCTCGGTCGTGTTTAATTTATAGTATTCTTTTATTATTTTCATCCATTCTATTTCTGAATTATCGGATTTATGTTTTATCATCTTATGAAACCATAAATTATCGTTTAAGTATTTAAGAAAACTATTGTTTATCGAATCTGAAGACCAACCTCTTTGCTGACAAATTGCTATTGCAAACAGAGTAAACCATGCTTTATTGTAGTCTTCTGTATCCGGTTTTAATTTTAAGTCTTCCTTTTTAAACCATTCAGGATATAAAGATTTTTCATAATCATTTATTAATATTAATTTTTCATCATTGCTTTTATCTTTCCACCAAACATAAATTTTGTTTAATCTATTTGGATCAGATACATAAAAAGATATCCCTGTATTAGGATTCTGGTATAATATATTTTTAACATATTCCTGTAATTTATTAAGGGATTCTGTTTTATATTTATCGCTTGCTACATCTGTTAATTTCTGTCCTTGTTTCAATAAACCATTAATTGTACTCCAGTTTTCAATTTTTAACTTTATTTGAAAAGACAAATGTAAATTAGTATATTTATTATCAATTTTAAACTTTACATTATTCATCAATTCAATAAAATTTTCGAGTGCTTCAGGTGTTAACTTATTATCTGTGAGATTGTCAAGAAGTATAAAAATATCTTTTATAGAAATATAATCTGAAGATGAATATATTTTTTCCCAACATCTAGATGCAGAATCTGTAACCAATTTTGCGTTTTCAATAGCTCCTGATTTAGAAATAAATTTATTAAGTTCCGGGAAAAATGTTTTTTCATTCTCTATTTCAAAATCTCGCTTATCCGGACAATAAAATAGTTTTGGTTTTTTATCATAACTAAAGAGAGAGCCATGTCCAGTCGGTAGAAATTTTATCGCGAGAGAAAACGATTTAACTGCATAAATGGGCAATTCTTTTAATACTTTATCTCCTCTAACTATTGCCGGAATTATTACATCAAATATAGAAGCAACAAATATTTCACCTTTTTCTTTATATAGTTCTGCAAGAATATTCCCAAGCAATTCCCCAATAGTTTTAATCAAATTAGTATTTTTTTCATTCTTAACAACTGTTTTTCGTCCAATATCAACAATAAATCCAGCATTAATCGCAAAATTAATAGTCTTATCATCGCCAAGAGGAGTTGTATTCCAAATTTTGCAAATAGAATTGTTTTCAATAGGTTCAACTTTCGTATAATCTTTGTTAAGTTTAAATAACATATTACTCTTTTCACTATAAATAGTTAATTTTAAAAAGTCTTCATTATTTATAACCCCAGTTTCAAATAAAAAATTTGAACCTTTTACAAATGGTTCTTGGTTTGGAATCCATTTGTATTCATCATTGTCAATTCTAATAATATTTATATACTTTCCGAATACTGTTTGAAAATACGCATTAGTTTTAAAATTGTCAAGTATAGCATCACTATTATTTTCTTTTAAGTTTAATTCTATTCTGGTTTCGTTATCTCCTAACTTTACATTGGATTCTTCTTCCGGATAAAATCCGGCAATGATTCTTAAATGTAAATCCCCACTTCGTATAATAGGTTCATCGCATACAAAATAAACACTTTTAAAACCAAGTCCGTATTTACCGGTAACATTTCCTTTTTTATATGAAGTATTCAAACTCAACATGCTTTCCAAATCATATTGGTAATGATTTCCTGTTTTTTCATTATAAATTCTATTAATTTCTCTTCCAAAATAGGAAAACTCAATTTTCATATTCGTTGTTTTTATTGAAAAAACACATTGATTTGGAATTATTTTTATTTCATATTCTACACGTTGAGCCATTGCATCATCAGCATTCTGAAATAATTCATATGGTATACTCGTTTTGTCATATTGGCTTATAGATAATCGATTTATTATAGCATTGCGTAAAATATCTTGAGCGTTTTTATTATTAATAATAATTTCTTGCATTTCTTTAATATAAATAGTTTTTTCATCATTTTCTTCTTTTAAACGAGATTCATTATATTTTCCTACAGTTTGTTCGAATAGTGGATGTGTTGCTAACGCAAGGGATTTTATGTTATAAAATATTTCATCCAGAAGATTTTTCTCTGTTTGCTTTAAATATTTTGCGTTTGAATCAAGTAATTTGTTGTATAATTTTTCATAATTTTGTTGTTCTGATTGTAAATATCCATTCTTCATAATATATTTTACTATACTTTTTAGAAAACTATCATTTATTCCTTGAAGATTATTTTTAAATAATATATCTATATCTATATTTATATTATTTGTCATATCATAATATTTTGTTCTTTTTAAACGAAAGTCCATATTAAAATTATTAAAGAATGAACCATGTGTTCCCCCTAGTGTCATTTTTTTTATTTCATCAACTTGATAAATATTTATATTGAATCCAGTACCTTCGGTAAAAACTTTATCTATATCAAGATTATAATTCCAATTTCCTTTAGTTATTATTTTACAATAATCAAGATGTGTTTTTATATTTCCACTATCATATGTATTTAATAGGGCTTTTTCGAATGAAGTCTCTTGGAACTTATCACGTAGAATATAAAGCAAAAATCCCAATAATTTTTTGTTTATACCATTATTTAACCATTTCAAGAAATATGCAAATATATCTTTTACACTCGAAGTATTCGACAAAAGTAATTCCTTTTCATCAAAAGGTATTTCTTCATATAACTCTTTAAGTTTATCTTTTTTCTCTTTAAGAATTTCATTAGAAGAATCATAAAGTTCATTTTTCGAAAGGATATTTGATTCATTCTTTTCAGGATCATAAATTATTTCGGTAGGATTCTGCCATTTTTCTAATTTATTAGGAAATTTAAATTCTTTAAATAATGTTGTAGTAAAATTATTACACATTATTAAATATTTGAGCCAGATATTAAATATTTCAATAATATTATTATTTAGCTCCATAGTATTGATGGACTTAATACAATCAAGATAATAAGTATCTTCCTTTGATGGAAGTAAATTTAAATTCTTATAGATTTCATTGTAAATATTTTCTTTATAATCATTATTATCTCTAGTAAATGTTTTGTCTTTATAAAGCAAGCTAAATAATTTATATAGTTTTTGTGAAGATATTTCAGATAATATTTCTGTATAAGAAAATAATTTATCAGCTGATTCTATATTAAATTCAATAGTATAATCGTGTCTTATTTGTTCAGAAATATTTTTTAATAATTCTTGTTTTGTGTTAATGTTTTTAAGTATTTCTGTATTTATTATTTTTTCTTTAATCTCAGAATCAATATCTGATTGTGTATAAATATTGTGTATTTTAAAAGTATTTTTTAAGTAGTCAATTGTACCTTTATTAACAATGTTTTCACTAAATATTACCTCAGGGTTTATATATTTTCGATCACTATTATCTTTAATAGGAATCCATTTTTTCCCTTTAAGGATTTCCGATAATTTATCACGTTCATTATAATCAAAATTTTCAATTATCCATTCCAACTCTTCATCGTTATTTATAGAATCTTTTTGTTCAAAGAATATTCGTATTCTTTCAGTTCTAGATAAATCAGGAATATATCTGTTTTCAATATCAATAACTTGTTGAAAAGTATGAGTATCAATAAATATTTTTTTATTTTTAGGGAATGAAAATCCTTTAGGGAACAATTTTTCATTGTTCTTACTAGTTCCGCGATAAGAATTATCAACAGGAATGCGATGATAGCCAGGTAAGCCAACAATTTTATGAATAGGAAGTCTATAAAATTGCTCTTTAGAAATTCTACCTAATAATAGACTAAATTCGTCTTGATATTTATTAAAATCTATAGATTCAACAGTATCTACAAGTCTTTCGATATTATCTAAAATAAAAGTAGCATCAGCATTTCCTATACTAAACCGCATATATTGATTATATTTATTTAATAGATATATAATTTGATTAGACAACAAATTATATAATTCTGCAAATTTTTGAGTATCTTCGTAAAAAATACATTTTTCTTTAATCCATCTATTTATATCATTAATAGAACAATAAATAATTTCTTTTGAATTATTATTAACTCTTACAACAGGAATAATTGATAATTCAGGATATTTATCATAAAAATTATACAATAACTCATGATTTGCAGACAAAATTGTCTTAAAATATTTATGAAATAATTCAGGGTGATGATTGTCAATAAATCTTTCCGCAAATAAATGTAAAATAGTAGTATCAAAATGTTCAATAAATGAAATATATTTATTAAGATAAGCTTGTCCATCATCTGTTTTAAATATTTCATCCTTAAAGCCTTCAATTATTGTTTGAATGGTTTCGGTATTAGTATTATTCTTTAAAAAGTAAATTCCTTCTTTTGGAGGTACACAAACAAGTTTCCCATCTTTTTTTATTTTATCTAGGAATGAGTCTTTAAGAAAGCTATAAATATTTTTTCCTAAATCATTTTCTGGAAGAAAATAAACTTTATTGTTTGCATCGAATAATTCCCAATTGATCTTCGAATTATTAGAATTATTAAAAGTTCTAGCTAAATTATTTTTAGCTGTAATAAATTCATGATATTTATGTTTTTCAATAAATTCAGAATTATTAACAGAAAATAATTCATTTATGTCTTCAGTATCTATAACTTCTTCTTTTATCCCTTTATTCAATATCTCTGGAATTAACGGATAAAGACGTTGTTGAGCCAAAAATTGATTCCAATGCATATAGGCTTGATCAACAGTTTTAGAAGATAAATTGTTGAAATCTATTCCTATTTCAGCAATATCTTCATAACAATGTATCTTTTCTCGTCCGGAATCTGTAGCAAATTCTCCATGTAACATTAAAATATAATTATATTTTGTGTTTATTGAAAATATTTCATCCTGTTCTAATGGAAGATAAACGGAGTAGCTTATGGTTAATTTAGCTTTTTCACCTGACTTTGTTGGAAGACGAAACAAAACGCAAGTTGTCTTGTCTGAAGGTTTTTTCTCATTCTTTGGCCAGATTAATTGATCAACGATTTTTTTAGCGACAGGTAATGAATCTTGATTAAAACATACAATATTTTTGATACCATCAATAGAGATTTTTTCTTTTATGTATTCTGGAAGATTAATATTAACAGTTTTTAAATCTTTTTTTTCAGAAGTTGCATTTAAAATAAGCAATAACTGTTGTATTTTTTCTTTAAATTCATTTTTTGGACCAAAGTATTCGCCTTTTCCATTCTGATAAATACAATTATTAATAATATGTTCTTCATCTAAATTTAATTTTAATGGAATTATTAGTAAAAATCCTTCTCCATTATATATAGTTTCATAATATTTTCGAAGTAAAGAAGCGTCATCATCGTTAAATTCACTCCATTCATTATGTCTATTTGTAGTACTATTAAACCACGGATTCAATGGTCGAGCTTCTATATAAGGTATATCAGAATCTGTTACCTTGGATACATAAAAAAATAAGTCGCATAAATGAAAAACGCTTTTCATACCTAAACCATATTTCCCTACAACTGTAGAATCATTTGTTTTATTATCTCCACGAATACATGTAATATTTACGTTATCTTTTTCAGTAAAATTACCATCATTGTAAATTAACAGTGAAGGATGGTTTTTTAATAATGGGTGCTTAGCATCTGGAAACCCATCATTAGTTAGCGATATTGATAAAATCTCAGCTCCAGCATCATTAGCGTTTTGTATTAACTCTTTAATTATTGGGAATCCATGTCCATAAGAGTTCTGGAGAAGATCACTTATAGTACGAATATCATCATGTTGAAACCCATAGTCTTTACTCATTATTTTCTATACCTTATCCTAAATATATAACATATTCTTACATTGTGAGTATTAAGAATTCAATATAACTACCATTACCATCAATTTGAGTATAGCAGGTTTTTTTATATAAACAAACAGTTAATTAACAAAAGTATCAAAATATTTTATATTATTGAAGGCTTTCCACTTATTCCATTTTCAATTAAGATAAAAAAAATAAAAGGAATTGTAAATGAAAGATGTGTTTGAACAATGGATGATAGAACGGTATGAAAAAAGCACAGTTAATTCGTATAAGTCGGCATTTAATACCATTTCAAATCATTATCTTCAACAAACAAATGAGAGAATTGACATATATACAATTAATGACATTACATTTATTGATGGACTTGTTAAAGATTACGGTATAGGCGGGAAATATCAAGATATTGGAAATAAGGGACACGGAACTGTTAGAGCTGCAATAGCCGCTTATGCAAGGTTTTTAGAGCAAAAAAGGCTGGGTTATAATCCACAGGTAGAAAAAGAAGAGCTCCCAAAAAGTAATAACAAAAAAGAAGTTGTTAATATGAAACAGCAACCTGTATCAGTAGACAAGTTTGAATTTTTAAATAAAGTAAATATGAACATATTGCCTGTAATTTCATTTATGATTATTTTACCTGCATTATCAAAGTATATAGGAAAAACCTTAATAAAAAGAAATGAAAATAATTGGTGGAAAAAGTATGTTCTTGACAAATTACGTGAAACCCGTGATTTACCGCAAACCGGCTCAAAAGAGGAGTATATAAATGAATTGGATATATCGGCGTGTTTAACTATTATTATACAAAACTGGGATCAAATATTTAAGCATGAAATGGATATACATAGCCGTGATTTGGCGTTTACATTATTGAGCATTCGTAATAAAGAAGCGGCGCATTATACAGCAAAACTATTATCAACATATAACTATGGAGATGTAGATTACGCATTAAGTACAATAATACATTTTATGCGCCCAATAGATACTAACGTAGCTGAACAAATTTCTGAAATTAAGCGAGAATTTGAAAGTAAATTTAAAGATAAATAAAGTTCAGCAAAAACCCTTAACTTTCCCCAAATCCAGCCATTATAATAATAAAGGAGAGAATCAAAATGAAAACCGTAATCATAACAGTCCCCATGAAACCGCCACAGGAGATAGAAGCGATACAGTACCCTATGGACGGAAACAAATCCGTTGAATATGAAAAACCCGTCCGCTGCCCGATAAACGGCATACTTGCCAAAACACTTAATAAAGGCGAACAGGTAAAAGTGATTTTCATCCTTACAAAAGGAGAAAACAGCCAATGTGAGCGGAACAAAAGGGCATATATTGAAGAATTGGAAAAAATCAACAAGGAAATAGGAGCTGTTTTAAACCATGATACAATTGAAATCGACTTTGAGCCAACAAAAAAGACATACAACAAGCTAATCACCGACCTTGCCGAAAAAATCCCCGATAACGCCGAAATCTATGTCGATACCACTTTTGGTTTCAAACCCGAAACACTTTCCCTGTTTTGCGCTCTTCGTTTTGTCGAGGAATTCCGTGACGCGATCGTCCAGTATATCGTTTACGGAAAAGTGGAATTCAAGGACGGAAAACCTTTGCCGGAAAGCGCGATGATTTATGACATTACCTCGCTCTATTATCTTTTCAAATTAATGGGTTCAATGGGAGCTTCCGGCGCGGAAGACGCCATGAAAACGCTCAAGGATTTTTTCGCCATGTAAGGGGATTGTGTGGCAGTACACAAAAGAACCGAAGAAGAACAGAAAGACTTAATTTTTGATATTTTCTCTAAATGCCGCAGAGAAACAGCGTCAAGCCGCTTGCAGGTACATTCGTCAATATTATGCGAACAAGTATTTTTGTGGCACAAAGTTTTTCTCAGTGCCGATGTAGACAAGATGGGACTGGAAATAGTAAATGTTATAAACCGTTTTACCAATGCTGAAACTATTTCTAAAATACCGGAAGACAAGGACGGTTTCTTCAAATATCTCGCCGTTTCAATAGAAAGTGAAAAAGCGGCTTCCTTTCGTGAATATAACGAAGAAGACAAGATAAAAATCCCGAAAGAGAAGAAACGAAAATTAAGGGAAGCGGAAGATTTTATCAGAATGACGGAAAGCCAGCTTGGAAGAAAACTGACCAATGACGAGCAAACGCAATGTATATCCAAATGGTTTAAAAAACAGGAATACGTTGATTTATTGAAGGTAAAAAATGTAGGCGGTTTATACATCGGCAATAATGAAAACGGTGAAACAAACATTCTTGATTCTGTTATTACTCGGTCAGATCCCACCCTTGACGATTATATTAATAAAACTGATATAGAAACTTTGCGGAAAGCAGTCCAATCTGTATTGAATAAAAAACAGAAAAGAAGCAGGGATTGTTACAGGGCGCTTTTTACGTTGCATTGCGTTGAGAAGATAAAGGATTATGAGGGACTATACCCCGTTCTTGACAAAAACGTTCTTGAAATCTGTAAAGACGGTAAAAACCCTAATCAATATGAGATATATCAAGATTACCACCCAAAAGCGAAAAAATCCGGCGCAGAAGCTATGGCATCAAAAAATCTTAAAGAATTTCTCAAAGACATTAAAACCTGCCTAAAAAATAAATAATTTTTTCATTTAAAACCTTAAGTTTTCTTTTTCTCGGACATTATTAATATTGTAAAGAAAATATTAAGGAGGTTTGTATGAAAGGCGGAACATTAAACAATGACGTAAGAGCGCAGGAGTATTATAGGATTGCGTATAAGTGTATTGAATTATCACAGACAAAAAAAGGTTGTAACGGTATTTGCGCTGCTTGTACTTTGAATATTCATTTATATGTGGATGATGTAAAAGAAGCAACGTTAATTAAAACGTCTGCGGGTATTGACTGGCAACGTGGACAATTAGTTAAAGCACACGAGAGTGGTGTAGCTTGGGGACAATTAATATGGTCATTAATATTAATTGGATTATTAATTACTGCTGTTGCATGGCCTGTATCCTGTGTTAGAAAACACTGGGTAAGACCTACAGGACCACAACAAGAGTCAACAAGTTATGCTTCAACAGCAACACCTGATGTAGAACGCAGAGTTTTAAAAACGCTTAAAGATGTTTATGCAGTTCAAATGACGGATAAAAATAAAGACGGTATGCTTAATTGTATTGATTACGCAGTAACTTTTTATGAGCTTTATGGCCCTGAAGCACGACTTGTATGGGTTGTCATTAAGCCAGGTGAGCTTACACATTTGTATTGTGCTGTGCCTAATGGTTACGGTGGTTGGCTACATATTGAAACGTATACGTATAAAATGTCTCTAAGTACTGCATTAATGCAATATACGTATGGTACTGTTTTTAATACGTATAAACGTAAAGATGTTACTACAGACTATAATAAAATTATAACAGGCAATTATGTATGGAGGTGGTAATGAAAGCAGAACAAGCGGAACGACTGATTGGACTTTACAGAGATAAACGGTCGGTTAATGGATTTGTGTAACCGTATAGTAATGAGGATTAAGTAAGAGTCCCATTTAAAAGAGGTTGAAATGTTAGAACAGTTGTTACAATCACGGTATCAAAAACCACCGGTCGAGCAGCAGAGGTATGGAAAGTTACAGCCGTCCCTGTTCATCATACCGGCGGTGGTAGCATTGACAACGAGTTTGACTGTGAACCTATGTATGCTCGTTAGCAGAAAATTGTTTCAATGTTTGAGTCAAAAGAAACCGGTACGCCCCGAATGCGAACGGGAGCGGGTAAATCCGGAGCCGTTCCCGAGATCGCCGCTCGCAGGCGGAAGCGGCAGGGGATAAAAAAACAAAAAGGAGAATAATTTTATGACTTCATTAACAATTCCAACATGGGAGAAAGGCTGTATTGATGAAATGGTCATTCTTGATGAGACTAAAGACGTATTAAAATACTCATTTTCCAACAGCCTTGATAATATTAAAACCGCTATTTATGCAAGAACCGGTCATAATGTCAACTTAAAAAACGCATTATGGAAATTAAATCCCGAATTATCAATAAGCGTTAAGCATTTGATGAATTCCCATAATGTAAACTATTCAATGACAACAGACATAAAAGGAGAAAGAAATTTATTGGTAGTAAATATGCGTGTCGGCGATAACTGGTTTATTACAGGTTATGCCGAAATAAACGGCAGATTTTTCAATTGGGAATTACTTCGTACTTATAAGTTAGCAGCTAAAACAGCTATAAATATGCTGAATAATAATTCATCTTCCTGTAATGATACAGATGAATAAAATGTAAACGATGAAGATGTATATATGGGTTAGATATGCTGTTTTGCTTGACTGAGAGAGAATAATATTTTATTATTTTTAAATACTGAACAGAAGCGAAAATAAAAGAAGCGGGAAGATATCGAGTTGAAGGAAGATATTATATCGTTGAAGACGGCGATGTAATGTTTTTTAAATTCAACGTGTAACGCCGGAGCGGTAACAAGAGTAAATGGACAAGCTGACAATTCTCAGGGACAAATTCGGCTACTCCTCTTTCCGTCCCGGGCAGGAAGAAGTGATCGACGCCATTCTTGCAGGAACGGACGCACTTGCGGTAATGCCCACAGGAGCGGGAAAATCTCTCTGCTACCAAATACCCGCCCTCATGCTTGACGGCATGACCGTCGTTATCTCGCCGCTTATTTCTTTAATGAAGGATCAAGTCAGCGCATTGAAAGAAGCCGGATGCGGAGCGGCTTTTCTAAACAGTTCTTTAAGCGGCAGTGAATATCATGATACTATGGAAGAAATAAACAACGGTGATATTAAACTGCTTTACATTGCGCCTGAACGTCTGCAAAGAACGGATATGCCCGAACTTGCGATTAACAGCATTCCGCTTGTTGTAATTGACGAGGCGCATTGCGTGTCGCAGTGGGGGCATGACTTTAGAACAAGTTATCTGCAAATAGCGAAATTTATAAAAAGCATTAAGCCTCGTCCTGTAGTTGCGGCTTTTACCGCAACCGCAACCGTTAATGTGAGGGAAGATATTTGCAGATTGCTTGCGTTACGCAAACCTCTTTCCGTAAACACAGGTTTTGACAGACCCAATCTTTATTTTGAAGTGCAAAAACCAAAAGACAAAAAAACCGCCCTGTTGGATTGTCTTGAAAAGCGGAAAGAAGCAAGCGGTATAATTTATTGCGCTACCAGAAAAACTGTTGAAGAAACTTGCAGTTTTTTAATTAGTCACGGCTTTAACGCTACTCGCTATCACGCCGGACTTGTTGACGAAGAACGCAGAAAAAATCAGGACGATTTTATTTACGACCGTAAACCTGTCATGGTAGCGACTAACGCATTCGGCATGGGAATTGATAAATCAAATGTGTCCTATGTCATTCATTACAACATGCCGAAAAATATTGAAAGTTATTATCAGGAAGCCGGACGTGCAGGACGTGACGGCTCCCCTGCGGATTGCATTCTTTTGTACAATGGTCAGGACGTGCAAATAAACAAGTACCTTATAACACATGAAGAAGATGAAGAAACCGCAGACTATGAATTGCAAGCCCACAACTTGGAACTGCTTAAACAGATGACTTTCTATGCGACAGGGCAAGACTGCCTTCGCAAACGCCTGCTTGCCTACTTCGGCGAACAGGCGGCAAACTGCGGCAACTGTTCGAACTGCCTGACGGAATTTGAGGAGACCGACGTTACTTTGGAAGCCAGAAAAATCGTCTCCTGCGTTTTACGTTTGAAACAGCGAGGCAGAAGTTTCGGCAAGACAATGATAATAGACATTCTGCGAGGCAGTAAGAACGAAAAAATCATCCGTTTCGGCTTTGATACCCTCAGCACATTCGCAATCATGGCAGATACAAAAGCGCACAGAATTCGCCAAATCCTTGATCACCTAATCGACAAAAATATTTTATTTGTGGAAGAAGGGGAGTATCCTGTTGTAACTCTCGGTTATGCGGAAGGGCTGCTAAAGGAAGAAGAGCGTGTTTTAATGAAACTGCCGCAAGAGCGTGAAAAATCTTCCGATGACAAAAAGCATAAGAAAAAAGGCGAAAAACTTTTTGATACGCAAAATACGTCAGAGGATATTGACGAGGGCTTGCTGGATAAATTGAAAAAATTACGGAGGGAAATCGCCGCAAAGGAATCTGTCCCTGCCTACATAGTTTTTTCCGACGCAAGCCTGCGTGATATGTGCCGCAAAAAGCCTGTTTCGCTGGTTCAATTTTCAGACGTTAACGGGGTGGGGAGCGTAAAATTGGAAAAATACGGAGACATTTTCACTTGTCTTATCAGTAAATATTATGAGGGATAATATTTACTACCTAACGAATATTATTTTATTCAGCCATATTCCCAATAATACGAACAATATACATAAAACATTATTAAGCAGAATATTCAGTAATCCGTATTTTATATTTCCATTCAAAAAATAATTTACCGTTTCAAGTGAATATGTTGAGAATGTCGTATAACCGCCTAAAAAGCCGGTAATTATTAACAATTTCCATCTTGGATTTATAGCGAACATATCAAAAATGTTTATTAAAAAACCGATTAACAACGCTCCTATGCAATTTACAAAAACAGTTCCCAAAGAAAAAGTTTTATTGTACAAATTATTCACAAATTGGCTAGTAAAATATCTTGATAACGCCCCAATTCCTCCGCCGATAACTACATAAATTCCACTCATTTTTTGCCCCCTTATTTCCTACAAATACTTCGACCCTTCTTTTATACTCAACTTATGAAGCTGATTTTTATATTTATTAATAAAAGCCTTAACCCATTTTTTATTTGTTTTCGAGTATTCTCTTAAACTCCAGCCAATGGCTTTATTAATAAAAAATTCATCTGTTCCAAAATTGTTTACTATAATTTGTTCAAATAATTTTTGATTGGTTTTTTCTTTGTATTGCAGTTGAAAATCTATTGATACCCTTTTTATCCAAATATTTTCATCTTTTGACCATTTAAACATTTCCTTTTCGAGTTTTTTGTTATCTAATATAATTTTTCCTATTATTGCGTCTATTGAGTCGGTAGTATCCCACCATGATTTTGTAACAATAAGTTTTTTAAGATTGGGTAAATCTTTATCGGTTAATGATTTTACTAAACTTTCTAAATATTCCGTCGCCGCATATTGCGCTTCACGATAATCCTTTTTCCAGCATGTATTGATGAATTTCCAATCAAGTTCATGTTTTTTGCCTTCTTTAATGTAAGGCTTAATTATTTCCATCAATTTCGGTTTTGGTATGCCAAGAAAAACAAATTTATTTTTCATGTAAGCAGCCATTTTTTTCGCTTGTTCGGCATTTTTGTTTTTTTCTAAATCGGCAAACAAATTGTCATACCACATATTTATTCCTTCTTCATCGGTAAAAATATTGCAGGAATAATCGATATTACCGCAAAACCTATTGACCACAAAAAGACGGTGTTAAACGCCTTTCCAACCATTTCTGCGTCTGCGTCGGCAGGAATGTGGTTTTGTAAAATGATAGCCAGAACGGCAGTTCCTACAGAGCCGCCTATCTGCTGAAATATTCGAGTGGCTGTTGTTCCGTGCGCTACTTGTTCTTTTGTCAAGCCGTCGTATATTGAAACCATAACGGGAATTGCCACTCCGCCGAGTCCGCAGCCTCGAACAAATAACGCTATTATTAAAAAGATTTTATCGGTAGCGGAATTTGCAAAGACAAACGGTATTGTTCCTATTATCGTTATTATTATTGATAATATTACAACGACCCTAGAACCCATTTTATCGGTTATTTTTCCGCCCAATCCTCTTGTGCATAACATTCCTATCCCTTGCGGAGCGAGAAATAAACCTGCCATTACAGCGTTTGAATTTTGCACTTGCTGATAAAATAAAGGTAAAATGAATAATGTCCCTGTAATAATGCCGCCTGAAACAAGCAATAATATTGACGATGATGAAAAATTACTTAATTTGAAAAGCCGAACGTCAAGCACAGGTTCAATTTTTACATTTAACGCATATACAGTATACGCTATAAGAAGCGCAAGCCCGACAAGCAATGGAGTTATTGCGCTGACATTCCCTATTCCGTGTACTGTCCGTAATTTTGAAATTCCAATAACAAGTATGGAAAAAGCCGCTGATAATAATAAAGTGCCTATGACATCTAACGGTTGATTTTTATTAACAGGTTCGTCTTTTCCAATATATTTTACCGCTAAAATTACAGCGGCGATACAAATCGGAATGTTAATATAAAAAATCCATTGCCAAGGGAGTTTATTTACGATTAGTCCGCCCAATACAGGTCCCAAAATGGGAATTATCAGCGCAGGAATACTGACAATAGCCATTAACCGCCCAAGTTTTGCGTTGCCTGTATGACGAACCAATACAGTCGATAATGTCGGGATTAAAATTCCGGCTCCAAGCCCCTGCAATATTCTGGAAAAAATTAAAACTTCAATGTTCCAAGAAAATGCGGCAAAAACAGAACCGACAAAAAATATAACAAGAGATGTTAGATATACCGTTTTTCCGCTGAAACGATTAACAAGCCATGCCGAAATAGGAACCGCAATCCCCATAACCAAAATGTAACCTGTAGTAATCCATTGAACTACCGAAATCGTACTGTTAAATTCGGCGATGATAGTCCCAATTGCGATGTTCACTATTGTAGCGTTCAACGCAGGAGCGATTAATCCAAAGACCATAATCACAGCCATTTTGAGTAATTTAGGATCGATTTTTTCTTCTTCTATTTTCATATTTTTCCAATGATGAAATGCCAATGATTTTGTAAAACAGGGTAGTTCATATACTATAATAATTTAAACAATATCATTGGACTTGTTCAACAACCCGGTTGGTTGTTTCACAAGTCTTGCATTTTCTCGAGCTAAAGTCGGCTTTAGTCCGATAAAATGCTTCTTATTAGCGGAAGTTATTTAGAAACTGAAGTTTCTAAATAATACTTGGCGAACTCTTATAAAATTGTAGCTATCTTTTAATAGTGTTTATAAAAAAACAACATAATTATGTGCAAGGCTAGAAAGTATTTCGGTTAAGTCTGCATTATTTTAAGAAATAAATGACGATTTTACTTGCTTTTTAATAGATTTTTGTATTTTTAAACGGATGGTTAAACTTCCATATTCTGTCAAATTGCCTGTTTCAGTGGAGACTTATGGGTGATTATTCTTAATAATGTATTTGACACCTTTGATAATGACAATTAAGAAGTGGCGGCAGGCACGTTGCGTATTCTAAAAAGTAAAAATATAGTAATATTACCCTTAATATGGAAAATAAACAGGTAAAACTTTCCCCTATTCTTAAATGGCCTGGGGGAAAAGAAAGAGAACTCAAATACATAATTCCGGATTTACCATGTGAAATCAATAGTTATTACGAACCATTTGTTGGCGGCGGTGCTGTTTATACTGCAATACCGGCGAAAAAATTCTTTATTAATGATAAATCAACGGAATTAATTTCTTTATATGAAAGTATTTCAAATAATAACAGAGCTATTTTTTTTGATTCTATTGAAGAAATAATCCATAACTGGGACTTATTAAATAATATTGTAAAAACAAATAAAATGTTCTTTCTAAAAACTTATAAGAATTATTCGACAAATATAACAAGTGTAGATAAAACAAAAAAGAATTTACTTGCTTTCATTTTTAATAATTCAGAACAGTTTAACGGGATGTTTTCTGAAAATTTTAATTTTGATACAGCTAATTTTCTTACTGAACTGCAAATAAATTTATTTCGAAAAATAACAAGGATGAAACAAATAGAACATAAAAATAAAATATTACCGGATGAAGATATTTTGAATAATATAGAGACAGCGTTAAAAAGCGCATTCTATATGCATTTTAGGTATATTTATAATCACATAGATAAATTTAATATCAATAAACATACAAGATCGGCAATATTCTTTTTTATTAGGAATTTCGCATATAGCGGTATGTTTAGATATAATTCATCAGGGCAATTTAATGTTCCATACGGTGGAATACAATATAATAAGAAAAATTTACAAAAGAAAGTCAATTATTTGAAATCCAATAAACTAAAAAAAACTCTTAATGCAACTGTGATTGAGAATCTTGATTTTGAAGAGTTTCTTATTAAACATAAACCTTTAAGGCAAGACTTTATTTTTCTTGATCCTCCTTATGACAGTGAATTTAGTACATATACAAAAAATAAATTTGGAAAAGAAGATCAAAAACGATTATCCAATTATCTTATAAATGAATGCCGATCCCATTGGATGTTAATAATAAAGAATACAGATTATATAAAGCAGTTATATTTTAATAAAGCGTTGAATATAAAATCATTTGATAAAACTTATCTTGTTAGTTTTATGAATAGAAATGATAAAAATGCCGAACATCTGCTTATTACAAATTACAAAGGCGCAGCAAATGGCAGCAACTAATAGAATTCCTGAAAACGAATTGGTACTACCATCATTATTTCTTATGAAAATAAATAACGGTCATATTACAACAGTAGAATTAATACCGCAATTAAGAGAAATAATGAAACCAACCGGAGAAGATTTAGACATTTTAGATGGCAGATCGGATGACAAATTTTCACAAAAGGTAAGGAATTTAAAATCTCATGGAACTTTTGAACGCTTGGGTTACGCAAAATATGAGAATGGAATGTATTCTTTATCAGACGAGGGCGATAAATATTTGCAGAAAAATCAAGATATATTGAAATATCTCTTGATTAATGATTTTGCTTATGTTGATGTTATCAATAGTTTGAAAACAATCAGTAACAAAGAAAGTACAAAACAACCTCTGCAAGTTTTTGATGAAAATGTAATAATACAAGAAGGAATGAAAGTAATTATTGAAAAAGAAATATATACACGTTCAAAACAATTAAGAGATTATGCGTTAAATTATTATGAAAAACAAAAAGGATTAAATTGTACTTGTTGTAGATTTAATTTTTCCGATTTTTATGGGAAAGAAATAGGCGGCGGTTTTATTGAAATGCACCATATAAAGCCTATTTTTCAATATCAAGGTGATGATCTATCAAAGACAATAAAAGACGCTATTTTGAATATTGTTCCATTGTGTTCAAATTGCCATCGTATGATTCACAGACATGGAAAACAATTATTACAAATAGAATTACTAATAAATCATATAAAAAATAATGGTATATTTCCAACATATAGATAATTTTTTAGGGGTAAAAATACAAAACATGTCTAATGTATAATAAATATGTATCTATAAAGTGGCGGCGATTGACTCACCTAAAAAAGTATAATATTATTTTAACATAGATTTTTTGGAGAAGAAATGACTTTTAAAGGTACAATAAAGATAAAACAAGAAGAAGATTGGGTTGTTGCAACTTGTCTTGAAAATAATATTGCCTCGCAGGGTAAAACAATAGATGAAGCGATTAATAACCTAAAGGAAGCAATAACGCTATATTATGAAGATGAAGCAAACAAAGAAGAATTAGATTTTCTTCAGAATGAACAGGTTCTTATAACAAGGTTGGAAATGGCAATATAATGGCTAGTAAATACCCAATACTTAAGCCCAATGATATTATTTCAGCATTTGTAACGACCTTACGGTATAGGTGTTGGACGGCGTTTGCTTTCTTAGAAAGGGGTAGCGTAATCTGACTACCTGACCACATAAAGAGAGAAAAAATACTATTATTAAATAAACATTAATAAAGAGTTACTAAAACATTCTCATAGTTAATTATCTTTATGTGGTTAGGTGGTCAGATGGAGCTAGGGGAGAGACTTCTCCCCTCATTATCTTATTAATAAATCTATAGCTTAAAATAATCTTGCTTATTTATTAATTATTATGATTTAATGATATACGATGAAATAATGAAAAACCTTAATGAAATAACCGGTGATATATAGAATATCTGAAAATGAATATATTACATCAAAGTAACGGAAAATTTAATAAGCAACAATGAAGTAAAATTTGTGATTAACCAAAATATGAAAACATTAATAAAATGTAAGGGTTTCAATTTCAAAGAATGGATACATGAATTTTAAAAAGTAAACAAACGGCCAATTTATTAAAGAGTTATTTCTTCGCCTGCTTTAACAATCAGTTTGTTCGGGGCGTTCCATTTCGCCGCCTTGCTCTTGTCAAACAGTTTTAACGGATTCATGTGAATAGGAATGTTGTGCTTTGCGCCGACCAGCGCAGCGCATTCCGCAGCTTCAACAAGCCCCATATTGAAAATGCCGTCTGTCGGAAACAGCGCATAATCAATTTGTTTTTCGGCAAGTTCCGCCATTTGAGATGTTTTTGACGTGTCGCCTGCTGCATAAATCTTGATTCCGTCAAGCGTGATAACATACCCAACACACTCTTTAGGATCGTGCTTCGAGTTTCCGGCTTCAACGGCTTCAATAATAATTCCGGCAATGTCGAACATTTTGTGTTTGCCGTCTTCTAACGCTTCTTTGTTGGTAATTAAGCGGCAGTCAGGCTTTTGCGTTACAAGTTTCACTTTGTTATGATCGCGGTGCTGATGAGTTACCAGAATTATATCGGCAGGCTTGTCGTAGCCTTTTCCGGCGTAAGGGTCAACATAAATTACGCTGTTATTGTTTGTCGTGATACGAAAACTGCCGTGTCCTTGATAAAGCAGTTTTGTCATATTTTCCTTCTACTGGATTTTTTTGCGCCGGGGATTTTTTCTGTTTTTGCCATAGGTAACTCCTAAGATTTGGTATAGGTATATTATAAATACGAAATAAAAAATAATGAAGAGGAAGAAAATAAAAACGATTTATTATGCTCCGGTCTACGGTGTTAGTACCAAGCGCAGAACGATAGCATCTCAACTCTACTTTTTTGTTGTTACCTTTGCTTTTGGTTTTTTCGTTGCTGTCTTTTTAGCTGGTTTTTTGCTGCCAGTATAATTTCCTAAAAGCCTGATGTAAAAGTACCTGTAGAAAAACCTGCTTCTACCGAAATGCCGGGGAAAACTGTTACTACAATGAAAGTACAAAACAGCTTGTATAGAAAGAAACAAAAGAACTAATAATAATTACGTTGAATTTCCAGTAAAAACCCGCTTTTTGTATATAAATTACTTGGATTATCTAATTTGAGTATATTAAGAGTTTATGGTATACTGTATTTATGCTTGCGTTAAAAGAGATTGATACTAGGCGAGTGAATAGAATTTCCTCTGTGAGCAATACGCATAAAGAAAAATTTGCCCAGTACCTGACCCCGATTGAAATTGCTTCTTTTATGGCGAAGATAACTATGCGATATTTCAAACCTACCGGTGTTGTGAATGTTTTAGACCCTGGAGCTGGTACTGGCATTCTGTCCTGTTCATTGATTAACGAACTTGTCAAAAAAAATAATGGCGATATTAATCTTGATGCTTATGAAATTGATAAAAGTATATTAAGTGAACTGGAGCATTCGTACAAAGTCATTAATCAAACAAAAATATTTAACTATAATATATTTGAAAAGAATTTTATTACTGATGTTGGTTCTGATATAGCAAGAAGTATCAATAAAAAATATGATGTCATTATAATGAATCCTCCGTATCAGAAAATAAATTCCAATACGATTTATAAAAATGTTTTGCACGATATTTCCATTGATACTGTCAATACGTATAGCGCATTTATCGCTATCGGAATAAAAATGCTGGCGGATAACGGCGTATTGACTGCCATTGTTCCCCGTAGTTTTTGTAATGGGCTTTATTTTCTTCCGTTCAGACGGTTGTTGTACGATAATACTGCTATTAAACACCTACATATTTTTGAATCACGTAAAGACAATTTCAAGGACGAAAATGTTCTACAAGAAAATATTATCATTGTTCTAAAGAAAACCGCTGACAAAAGCGGAAATGTAACGATTTCTTATTCAAAAGAAAAACAGCTTTCCAAGTTTCTTGAAAAAGATGTAACATTTGATGATGTTATAGATACCAATGATGATCAGTATTATATATCAATTCCAAATTATGGCAAAAATAATGATGATGTACCTTTGATATATACACATAAGGAATTGGGATTTGAAATATCAACAGGACCGGTGGTTGATTTTCGAGTAAAAGAAAAATTACGGTATGATACAAGTGGAATTCCCTTGTTATACACAGTTCATATCAGGAATGGTAAAATAACATGGCCGGTTGTTTCCAAAAAGCCAAATGCCATACTTCTTGATGATAATGAAAAGAAAAAGATTTGTTTCAAAAAAGGTTATTATATCCTGTTGAAACGATTTTCTTCAAAAGAAGAAAAACACCGGATACAGGCTACTCTGTTAACTCCTGATGATTTACCGAATGAATGTTTTACTGTTGAAAACCATCTGAATATAATCCATAACAATAAATGCGGGTTGGACAAAGATTTGGCAACAAACCTTGTTGTATATTTGAACAGTGATTATTGCGATACAATTTTCCGTACTTTTAGCGGACATACACAGGTTAATGCAACCGACTTACGCAATATGAAATATCCTGATGTAGAAACAATAAAAAAAATGGAGTCTTTAGTTGGGCAATAAAATAAAAGAAGCTCTGCAAATATTAGTAGATTTAGGCGTCCCTAAATGTCAGCAGAATGAACGAACGGCTCTCTGTTTATTGGCTTTAACTGATATAAAAAAGAATTCGCAATGGATAGAAGCAAAAAACCCGTTAATAGGTATTACACCAATGATGGAGTTTGCAAAAGCGGCATATAAGAAAGAATATGCGCCAAATACAAGAGAAACCTTCAGAAGATTTAGTATGCACCAATTGGTTGAAGCCGGAATTGCCTTGTACAATCCTGATAAGACCGCCCGCCCTGTTAATAGTCCTCAAACAGTGTACCAATTAACGCCTTTGGTATTACATATTGTTAAACTATTTGGAACTGATGAATACGCAAAGGCGGTTGAGATATATCATCATAAAATAGGGGCTTTAGCGGAACGGTACCATGCATCTCGTGAAATGGAAATGATACCTGTAAAGAATATTGAAGGTTTAAAGTTAAGTCCCGGTAAACACAGCCAACTGATAAAAGAAATAATTGATAATTTTGCTTCTCGTTTTATTCACGGGTCGCTGCTTTTGTATGCAGGAGATACAGGTAATAAATGGGGATTTTTTGACAAAGAAACATTTAGCAAGTTAGGTTTTGTCCTTGATGAACATGGTAAAATGCCTGATTGCATTTTTTATTATGAACAAAAAAAGTGGCTGGTACTTGTAGAGTCTGTAACCAGTCATGGACCAATAGATAACAAGCGAAAGATCGAATTACAAAAATTGTTCGATACTGGTATAAAGCTTGTTTTTGTTACTGCTTTCCCAGACAAACAAACTTTTATACGATTTACAGCAGAAATTGCATGGGAAACAGAAGTGTGGTTAGCGGATAACCCTTCACATTTGATACATTTTAATGGGGATAAATTTTTAGGATAAATAAAAAATAGACTTGTTCGATAAATGTCTCATAAGTCTTGTATTTTTTCGGGCTGGTATATGTGTAAAGCGCAGGTATGCTACGAAAAAGTGGTGGTAGATATGTTGTATGTACAAAGCATAATTGGGTTAGATTTTTATTTTGAGGCATTGTTCCTTTATGGTTAGATTATTTTTGAGGTAATTCGACATGAAGAATTTTACTTGCAGTTAGAACCTAATTAATTACAAATAATAATAATCATTTTGCAAGATGGTGTATAACTTGATATAAAGTATATTATCAAATAGATAATTTTATATTAATATTCATAATTGAACTTCAATGATACATGAAAAGATTCCGTATTTATATTATTATTATTTCATGCGCATAAAAATCTGCGGATTGTTCCGTGAACAGGACATAGATTATGTAAACGAGGCTCGCCCGGATTACGTTGGTTTCGTATTCGCCGAAAGCAGGCGGCAGGTTTCTCATGTCTTTGCGGAGCGTATGCGTTCCCGTCTTGCGGACAGCATTGTTCCTGTCGGGGTGTTTGTCAACGCCGAAATTGAAGACATTGTCGCTTTGTACAGCGACGGGGTTATTTCAATCGCCCAGCTTCACGGCACAGAAGACGAAAATTATATTTCACGGCTTAAAGAAGCGACAGGTTCAAACAAAGAGGCAGTTCCTGTTATAAAAACTGTTATATGTAAAAGAGCTGAAAAACTGACGCTCCCCGTGTCAAAAACGGATTATTATCTTATCGATTCCGGCGCAGGTTCGGGGAAAGCCTTTGACTGGAAATTTCTCAAAGAGCAAAAAATAGAAAAGCCGTGGTTTCTGGCGGGAGGTATCAATATTGATAATATCGAACAGGCTATCGAGCTTAACCCATTCGCCGTTGATATAAGCAGCGGAGCGGAAACAGACGGTATCAAAGACAGAAAAAAAATACTAGAATTAATCATGAAAGTTAAAGAAGGAAATATTAAATGACAAACGGACGATTCGGCGATTACGGCGGTCAATACATTCCCGAAACATTGATGAACGAAATCATCAATCTGGAAAAAGCCTATAATCACTATAAAGAAGATAATGCTTTCAAAGAGGAGATGGACAGCCTGTTGAAAAATTACGCCGGGCGTCCTTCTCTTTTGTATTATGCCGATAAAATGACACGGGATCTTGGCGGAGCGAAAATCTACCTGAAACGGGAGGACATGAACCACACGGGCTCTCACAAAATTAACAATGTTCTTGGACAGACGTTACTTGCAAAAAAAATGGGCAAGACAAGAATTATTGCGGAGACGGGAGCGGGTCAGCACGGAGTAGCGGCGGCAACTGCGGCGGCTCTTTTGGGAATGGAGTGTGAAATCTTCATGGGTAAGGAAGATACCGAAAGACAGGCGCTTAATGTTTACCGTATGAAACTCCTCGGCGCTAAAGTTCATCCTGTTACATCGGGAACGCAAACTCTTAAAGACGCTGTAAACGAAACAATGCGTGAATGGGTCAGCCGTGTTCATGACACCCACTATGTGCTTGGTTCTGTGATGGGGCCTCACCCTTTCCCTGTGATTGTGCGGGATTTTCAAAGCGTAATCAGCAAAGAAGCAAGAGAGCAGATTCTCACTGCAGAAGGTAAACTTCCGGCTGCAGTTCTTGCTTGCGTAGGCGGAGGCAGTAACGCTATGGGTATTTTTTACAACTTTATCAATGACAAAAGCGTCAGGCTTATCGGCTGCGAAGCGGCAGGATTGGGAATAGAGACTGAAAAACACGCCGCTTCAATCGCAAAAGGGACTGTCGGCATCTTTCATGGGATGAAATCTTATTTCTGCCAGAATGAAGAAGGGCAAATAGCGCCCGTGTACTCAATATCAGCGGGACTGGATTATCCGGGTATCGGACCGGAACACGCATGGCTTAATGACACCAAACGCGCCGAATACGTACCTGTTACAGACGAGGAAGCTGTCTGTGCTTTTGAGTATCTTGCCCAAACAGAGGGAATTATCTGCGCAATAGAAAGCGCCCATGCAATTGCTCATGCGCAAAAAATAGCACGTAACTTTGGTAAAGAAGAAAACCTTATTGTCTGTCTTTCAGGCAGGGGAGACAAGGACGTATCGTCAATCGCAAAATATCGCGGGGTAGAAATAAATGAGTAGTACAGCGATTGCCGCGTCAATCGCAAAGTATCGCGGGGTAGAAATAAATGAATAGGATAAAAAACGCTTTTAAAAACGGAAAAGCCTTTATTGGTTTTGTTACAGGCGGAGATCCAAGTATCGAAAAAACAAAAGAATTTGTTATGGAAATGATCAGAGCCGGAGCAGACCTTGTAGAAATCGGCATTCCTTTTTCCGACCCAATCGCCGAAGGCCCGGTAATTCAGGAAGCAAATAACCGCGCTCTCGCCGCCGGCGCAACAATAGAAAAGTTATTTACACTTGTTGAGGAACTGCGGAAAGAAACAAATACCCCGCTGGTTTTTCTGACATACATTAATCCTGTTTTTCATTACGGTTATGACGCTTTCTTTAAACGCTGCGACAATATTGGTCTAGACGGCATAATTATTCCAGACCTTCCCTTTGAAGAACAAGCTCCTGTGCGTGAAGCAGCAAGCAAACACAATATAGACCTTATTTCACTGATCGCTCCCACTTCAGAGGCTCGCATAAAAGAAATCGCAAAAAACGCATCGGGCTTTATTTATCTTGTCTCCTCAATGGGCGTTACCGGTATTCGCAGTGAGATAAATACAGATCTTACTTCAATAACCGCAGCAATTAGATCAGTCACGCAGATTCCAGTCGCTATAGGTTTCGGCATTCACTCGCCGCAGCAGGCGGAACAGATGGCAAAAATAGCCGACGGCGTTATTGTAGGAAGCGCCATTGTAAAAATAGCCGCAGAACACGGAGCGCAAACAGGACCACATATTTACCGTTATGTTAAAGAAATGAAGGAAGCTGTCATTCGCGGCTCTTAGCGATAACTTCCCATTGAGTAGCCAGCATTCCGGTAAACATAAAAATAAAACCCAACAGCGTCCAAACTCCGATTTTTTCAGAAAGAAGCAGCACGCCGCCAAGAGCGGCAAAACAGCCTTCAAAACAGAGGATAATGGTCGCATGAGCGGGCGGCGCATCACGCTGGGCTATAACCTGAAGAGTATAGGCAATCCCTACCGACCCCAGACCGCCGTAAAGAACAGGAATCAGCGCCCCTACGGGAAACATGACTGTCCCATGTTTAACTTCTGTAATTAAATCCGGTAAGGGCAGCCATGAAAAAAGACCTTCATTAAGCAAAGAAGTATTAATCCGCTCTACTGTGGCAATTATATGCGGTTCAATTAAAAAAGAGCCTAACAACGTAAAAATGCCGCATACGGCAAATTGACCGAAAGAAAGTTCCAGCGGATCAACTGCAGTTTCCTGCGAAACATTATGCTTTGCGTCAGAATGTATAAACCTGTCAATCAAAAGCACGTGAAAAGCCCAAAAAAAAGCGCTGATAATGACGATAATATCGCCGGGGTTTATCGAAGGACGGCCTGCGGCGCTGATAAAATAAAGTCCGCATAATGTAAGAACAGAGCCTATCCATGTCGCATAACCTGTTTTTCTCCCCAGAAAAATACCGAAAAACGGCGTCAACACGACATAAAGACCCGTTATGAAACCCGCATTTCCGGCAGTTGTAAAAATAATTCCAAACTGCTGAAGCATGACGGCTAAAAAGAGACAAATACCCGCGGCAAGAGAAGGTAAAATCAGATAACGCGGAGAAGCGGTTACGTGAGCGGAATGAAACCGCCTGAAAAAAATAAAGGGGAGCAGTGAAATGCTCCCCAATATAAAACGAATTCCGTTAAACGCAAACGGTCCGATAAATTCCATTCCGGAACGCTGCGCAATAAAACCAAAACCCCAAACAGCCGCAGTAACAAGAAGAAGAATATCAGCCCGCAATGCGCGTTTATTCATAATTCAAGATTACTGCGCTTGAGGCTTGCGAGTCTACCCTTTGATATTCATTAGCGCTCTTCCCGAATCAAGGCTTCACTGAAACCAGCCGCTCCGAGTTTTTCTACTGTTAATTGTACATCAGTTCCGCGTATTCCGGCGAGTACCACACGGAAGTATTCTCCGTTATTACTGTCTATGTACCGTTCATAAGCGGGATTAAAACCTGAATTTTTTAATCTGTCAAAAGTATCTATTGCATTCCTTGCTATTTTATAGGAACCAAGCTGTAACCTGTATGTTTTATTCGGCATAATTTTTATTGCCGGAGTTATTTTTATTTGCTGCGGAGGATATGTAATAAGCGGCTGTGATGTAAACACAGCTGTACTTACCGGCTGACTTGTTGTTACACTCGGCGTTTCAGCAGCCGATAATTTTGCAGTTTCTGTAACCGGAGAAGACACAACAATGCTTTCGATGCTTTCAATTTTAACAGGAGCTGTTCCGGTAATTATCATATCAAGTTTTTCGGCAGCGGCCATTGAAACATCAATAATTCTTGAAGGAACAAACGGCCCTCGATCATTTACCCTGACCAATACTTTTTTATTATTATGCTGATTTGTTACGACAATCATTGTCCCAAATGGCAGACTTGGATGAGCGGCAGTTAACTTGGACGAATCGAAAATTTCCCCCGATGCTGTCGGACGCCCGTCAAACTCTTTACCATACCATGATGCAATACCATCCTGCCGGAAAACATCCTCTCCTTGAGCCTGTGCATAATACGGAATAACAAATACCGCTACGAATAATACGAAACTTAAAAGATTCTTTTTCATATTATAAGTATCGGTAAAAAAAATTGACGGTTAAACAGCAAAAAGGGGGCTCTTTTTTTGAGAGGAGGTGTAAGGAAAAAAGCCCGGCAACTACCTACTTTCCCGCCCCTTAGAGAGGCAGTATCATCGGCGCGAGAGGGCTTAACTTCCGTGTTCGGAAAGGGAACGGGTGTAAC
>Ga0268262_10001405_pt1 | contig 29760 bp, 22 predicted proteins | sample TergutNc150P3_FD_190354 | JGI IMG/M metagenome (GOLD analysis project Ga0268262, IMG submission 190354) | Nasutitermes corniger P3 segment gut microbial community from laboratory colony in Florida, USA - Nc150 P3 (SPAdes) (version 2) | ecosystem: Host-associated > Arthropoda: Insects >... | reverse complement strand
TATTATATCTGCATCCCGCGTTAAAAAATCCACGATTTTGGCTTTACCCTCATCGCCCCATTGCGAACCTATAACTACTCTGTTTGGCATAAGTGATAAAAAATACAAAAAAAATCCACCGCTTTTGTTTTTTTTTTTATATTTTATTAAAGTATGCAAAAGGGTTGTTCTATGCAAAAATATTTCTTAGGCGGTTTGCTAACCGTTTCTGTGCTTGCCATTTCTTTAACCTCATGCGGAGGGAAAGTTTCCGAACAAGCTGATTGGCGAAACAAGGAGATAAATACCTCTTTCAGAGGCAAGGGTATTGACGGCTATCGTTTTGACAATTCCACTGCTGAACAAGCGGATTTTCAAAATGCGGCAGGCGTTAACCCTGTATTCAAAAAAGTTGACTTTCCCAACGCAAAGTTCCAAAATGCCATGCTTGAGAATCCCGATTTTTCTGAGGCGAACTTGGAAGGAGCTAATTTTTCAGGCGCAGATATGCGAGGAGCTAATTTTTCAGGCGCAAATCTGGAAAAGGCAATTCTTTACAAGACCGTGCTTTTGAATAACGAAAACGAAGCTCTTGCAAGATATACGTCTTTCTCCGGAGCCTCGTTTATAGATGCGGATTTAACCGGTGTGAAGATATCTGAGGGAATTAATTTCAGAAATACCGATTTAACAAACGCAAAAGTTATGGATGTGGATTTAACCGGAGCTGATTTTAATGGGGCAGTTGTCCAAAAAGCGGATTTTACCAGTTCCAATCTCGCTGGTGCTAGTTTTAAAGGGGCAGAGGTTTCCGGAGCGAATTTTTCTAAATGCAATTTAACCAACGCCAATTTTATAGACGTGGATTTAAGCCATACCAAATTCTTAGGCTCTGGCTTGCAAAGAGTGGATTTTAGCGGGGCAGTATTTGGAAATGCCGACTTCACAGGTGCGGATTTTTCGCTAACCTCGTTTAGCGATGTGGATTTGAAAAAAGCGAAGATTCAGAAAGCTATTTTTTCACAATCTACCTTATCAGAGATGAATTTCGATGGAATGAATATAAACGGTGTTGTGTTTGATAAAGGCTCAGTTAGCGAGGGAACATTTAAAGGTACCAAAATGCAAGGCACCAGTTTTTATAGCTCCAACGTAGATAAATGCGAATTTATTGGAGCAGATATGAAAAATGTTGTTTTTGTAGATGTAAATATGAAACGTTCTATATTTGTAAAATCCGATTTAACCAGAGCTAATTTTACCAGAGCCAATTTAGATAGAATTATATTTGAAAAAGCGATTATGGGTAACGCAGTTTTTGATAGCGCGAATCTTAGTCAAATCAGCTTTCTTGACGCAGATCTTCAAAATGCTAAATTCAATGCCGGAACTGTGTTGGACAGGGTAGATTTTTCCGGTGCAGATTTAACTCGAGCTAAAATGGATAACCTTCAGGTTAACAACGTTACGAAAGTTATGTACGACGACATAACAAAATTCCCTTCTGGTTTTGAGCCTGCTAGCCTGAATTTCATATATGTGGGCAAAAAAGAGGCTCCTGCCAAAAAGAAGAAAAAAGCTGCTGACGACGACGAGGCACCTGTTACATCTAAAAAGAAAAAGAAGGTGGAAGAGCCGCCTCCGCCACCTCCAGAACCTGAAAAAAAGCGCACTCCTAAAAAGAGAAGTAGTAATAATTAACGGTTAGCGACCATTTGCCAAAGTTATTTTTTTGCACAGTTTTTCTCTTGTTGCTTTTTGCCAAAGTTGCAGTTTCTTCGTCTTGGAAATTGCACATTACTGGAGCTAAGGTTTATAGCGAGCGTTTTTTAATTGAACAATTAGACCTGCCAGCGGAAATGGATGTGATTTCGCCTGAAAGACGAAATTTCATAATTAAGCTTGCAAAAGGGAATTTGGATGATTTTTACCAAAGCAATGGCTATTTTAGCGAAAGCATTTCGCTTACGGTGAACGAAGAGATAATTGATTCCGTAAGGGTTGAAACGTACTTATTTGATGTATATGAAGGTGAGAGGTATAGATTTGGAGACGCAACTATTGAATTTTCCGCAGGCCCGGATTCTCTTATTGGAACAGATAATCTGTCGGTTCCAAAAGGAGGATTTTATAATCCTGAGCAAATAAGCAATGACCAAAAAGAAATCAGAAATATTTATCATAAAAACGGTTATTTGCATATTACAATTGACCATTTGGAATACATAGACACAACAGAGAAAAAAGTAAATGTTCGTTATTTTGTGGATCCTAGAAATCAAGTTCTCATGGGTAATTTCAAGAGCAGAATTTTTCGTTCTGGGTTTAAGCCAGGGCAAACTGAGCCAGAAATTGGGCTTTCCGATACAGCTTGGTTTAATAAATTATGGAAAATTCCGCGTAATTCCATAATAGATGGGCAATATTACTTTTCATTCAGGACTAAACTATTTTCAACACAACTGTTTTCGCAAATTCAATTGGAAGATACCCTGCAAGAAAATGGACTTTCCGATATTACCTTGACTGCTTACGAAAGGGTTCCGGGCGAGGCAAAATACGGATTCTTCTTTGAAGAGGTTTATGGTTTTGGACTTTCGCTTTCTTCCTTGCACAGAAATTTATTCGGCTCTTTTCATGAATTGGGGGTTGGAGCCACACTTGCAGAAAACCGCCAAGAACTTTCTCTAAACTATGCCCATCCATTGCTCTTTGGAACTAGCATATCATGGATACCTACGGCTATAAGATTAGATGAAAAAATAATTTTCAATCATGAAAAATTACCGGCACCTATTGACCTTGACAGCCTTGTAGAGAGATGGGAAGTGATAAATAGAGCAAGTTTAACATTTGGGCTTTCTAACAATATCCGTTTCAGGAATATGTTTGATTTCAGGTTTTCAAGGATAGCAGGCGAAGATTATTTTAAGATAAAGGCTGAAACTGGTTTGATTTTCGATTTTACCGATAATAGTTATGACCCAATTAAGGGTTTCAGGTGGGTTCCTAATTTTGGCATAGGCGGAGAATTGCGGAATGAATCCTTTTACGATGATGAAGGTATAAAAAAAATTACAAGTTTCTGGAAAATAAGCATGGAACGTATATATACTTATGTAGATGCATCGGCATTTGTGTATTTTCCAATATTCAGTAATTTGCTAAATGCGCTTGCTTTTAGCTATGGAAATATTTTTAGAAAGGCATCCCCGGACGATGCTGCAATTTTTTATCAGGGTGGTGGAAGAACCTTGCGCGGTTATCGTTTTAGGAGCGTGTTTCCATACAAAATCAATCCGAAAGACTCTACTTTATTGCTGAGCACTTCGCCGCAATACTATAGAATAAATGAAGAACTTAGGATAATTCCTCCTTGGAAAAAGCTCCAGAATTTTCAGCTTGTGCAATTCACAGATTGGGTTCACGTAAGCGATTTAGATAGATCTTTTAACTCGGCGCAAGAGATGTCTCTAGGGCTTGGGCTACGCTACAAATGGCAGTTTTTGACTATAAGGTTGGATTATGCTCTAAAAACAAAATTTGAGGATTTTAAACTGGACAAATTTAATTTTTCTCATTTTGTTTTTGATTTATCCCAAGCGATATAAATTATCTACCCATTTTTTTATACCGTATTTTTTCAACAAGCGAAGCTGTTATGGGGAATCCAGCTATATGAGCCAATGCTATGCTCAAAGTTCCCAGAACCGTTACCACGCCTAGATTTTTTAAACCTGGATGAGATGAAAAACTCAGACTCACAAACGCCGCTATTGGTATAAGATATGAAATAATCACTGTTCTGCCACTATTTGCGCAAACAAATCTGAGCGAACCTGTTCCTTCTTCCCAAAATCTTTGCCATAAAAACAGAGAACCGTCTATAGAGATACCTATAAGGAAAGGTATGGCTAAAATACTGTAAATGGTTAAAGGAATATCAAATAAATTCAAGATTCCTAAAAACCAAAAAAATCCAAGCATAGGCGGCAGTAAAATCAAAAATATATGGTTTCTCATATTTTTGAAGATCAAAAGCCAAAACAAAATTGCTATGCAGCCGAAAATTACGCTGAGGTGCAATTCTGGTAGGCTTGAATCCATCAAAGCAGCACGTATTACCAACTCTCCCGTATTTTTAAGCGGGTTGCCGAAAGCAGAAATTTCGTTAACGCTTTTTGCAAATCTGCGGCATTCAAGCCCATTGTCGATGTCTAATTCAGGAAAAATAAAGCCAAATTCCCCCAAACTTCCGTCCATGCCAAGAAATTTCAATTGATAACTTTCTGGCAGGTCTGCTATTTTTACGACTTTTAAATTCCTGCTTTCCATCACCTTGCTCACATTTGTCGAGTCACTGCCTTGCAATGTTTTCAAAATTTCAGGCGTTAGGGCAGAGTGTATCTCAGCTAAAATCCTAAGCTTTTTATCTTGCTCTCTTGGTAAAAGGCTTTCGAGCGTTACCCAATTTATATGTGGATAGTTGTCTGCGACAACTTCTGCATATTTTGCATTGGGGAAAAATACTATGACCGGTTCCGTATAATATTCGCCTATGTCTTTTAAAGTTTTATATACAAGCTCGGATGGTTTTGGAAATTCCGTTTTTGAAAAATGGTATTCCATTCTTGGGGAAATTCCTTGCATGACAATGGCAACAGAGAATAGTAAAATTACAATTGTGTATATTTTCTTTAAATTAAGAGGTTCGGGTGAAAAATCCGAACGTTTAAAGGCTATTCTGGCATATAAGGTAAATTTACGTTTTTTCTGCAAAATCGTTAGCATTGCGGGAAGAATAGCACTTATAGCTATCCAGTCAAATAAAATTCCAAACCCACCAGCAATTCCAAGCTCTCTCATTCCTTGCAAAGGCACAGAAGATAAGCAAAAGAACATTGATGAACTTATAAATGCGCTAACAGCAAATGGTTGCCCAATACCCAGCAAGGTACTTTCCAGTGCGAGTTTAACGCTCAAGCCTTTTTGCATTTCCTCTGTATATCTGGAAAGCAAATGAATGGCATTTCTCCCTCCAAGCCCCGGTATTATGAAACCGAGTATTATTGTAAACATATTTATTCTGCCGAATAAAGTTGCCGTTGCTGCAAATGTCCATAAAGTAGCCATAGACAAACATAGTGCGGTAATTAAGGATATCGCCGGTATTTTGAAACATGAAAAAACGAATATTGCAAACAATATGACAGCAGAAACCCACACCAAAGTTCTTATTTCCGATAGTAGAGTTCTGCTATTTGCCACAGAGTCATAAATTGCCCCCCCGTAAAGCACATTTATATTTTTTTGATTTTTTAAGGAATCCGCTTTTGCTATGACCAATTGGTACAATTCTCTCATATCCGTAAAGCTTGAATGATCTTTTGCAGGATAAATTTCGAGTATTCGTATTGTTCCATCCGCATTACCTCTAAAATGTTTAAGCCTTGGAAGGTATTTCTGTTCAATATCTTCCAGAGAAAAAATATCGCTTGAACTAGAAGTGTCTTTTACTAACTCCACTATAAATGGGTTTAATTTTTCCTTTTGTTTAGCTGCAAGTTTTTTGATCCTGTTGTTAATAGTCTCCAAATCCGAGGGATTTATATACAACAACTTATGTTCGTTGTAAAAATCCACTTCCGTATTATATTCCGCTAAATTCACAAGGGGACTTTGTTCCAAAATTTTTGCCAAATCGGTTATAAACTTAGCATTGGAGGTACTATCCAAGGATTCCGAGAGAACTATTAAGGTTTTCCATTCGCCAAATTTCTTATATACGGAATCCTGTGCGATTATTGCAGGATGTTCTTCTGAAAGCAAATCCGCAAAACCCAGTTCCCAGCGCAAATTTAAGACAGGATATATGCTCAAAACGGATAAAACAAGCGCAAAAGTTATTATCACCCTTGGTGTACCTTGCAAGAATAGCAAAAATCTTGTTACTAAAGAAAACATTTGTAAATTCTTAATTTAGAAAATGAAAAAAGCGCTTATTTTATTTTTTCTTCTTACATTTTGCGTTGCTGCGCAAGAGGTACACGAAGATACATCTGTTGTGAAAATAGAACAGAAGAGTTTATTTTTAACTGCTGTGTCTTGGCCCTTAGTGTATATTATTCAGCCTACCATTGAATTTTTGATGTATCCTCTGATGCCGCCATTAGTCTATATATCAAGAGAAAATTTGATAGAAAAAGGTAGAAATCTGATAACTTATGGAGAAAATGAACAAATAATGTTTTATCCTATAATAAATGCCAAGCTAGGCAATTCGGCGAACATAGGCTTTGCATATTGGCACTCGGAACTTTTTTTACAAAACGACAATTTGTTCTTTTCTCCGCATCTTTATATTAATGCGGACCGGGATGCCACATTGCGCTATATAAAAAAGAATATTCGCGGTAGTTCTTTTTATTGGGGATTCAGCGCAAATTATAATGCAGATGGAGACAATGGATTTAGGGATTTAAATGGCATTACATATTCATATGCGGATAGTTCTGTATTTTTTGATCAATCTGTAGGATTTAGATTGTATAAAGATTGGGGTTTGGGCTTTGGCTTTGGTTTAAATTTTTACCGATTTGATTTACCAAGTATAAATGATGATATAAGAGAGGGCGACGACGTCTCTAACCGCGGTTTCTACCAACATTTCAATGGTTATCCGATATCTATTTCCCTGTCCTATAACAGCCTTGACGAGCCTTATGCTGCAACCAAGGGTAGCAAATTTTCTCTTGGCTATTCTTATGCGTCTATTAGCCGTTACAACGGAAGCAGGGATCATAATTACCATGTTGTTGAAAGCCGCCTAGTGCATTATTCATTGCTTGGCAGCAAGAGCTATGCTATGACTGTTGCCGAAAGTAATGCAAATTTGGAAAAGCTAAAAAATCTCTCCTTGGCAGAAGCTATTGAAATGCTAAATCCAGTAAATATAAAAGAGGAAGATATTTTAGACCGGCGGATACTTGTAACACAGATTAAAGCACGTTGCATTATAGAAGAAAATGAAAACAAGGCTCCATTTACCGCTATGGGTAAGCTTGGTGGTAATTTTCCTCTTCGCGCTTATGCCGATGGTTATATTGCCGCGCCTTTGGTCGCAGGTGTCTCTGCTGAATACCGCTGGCCCATAGATAGGTTTGCCGATGCGCTTATCTTCAATGAATATGGCATATACGGGGAGGATTTTAACCGATTAAATAGCAACAATATAAAGAATTCTTATGGTTTTGGCTTTAGGATTCGCACACCTAGATTTTTCATAACTCGTTTTACAGTAGCTTTCCACGGATTGCAGGGAATAACTTTGATTTTCACCACAAGGCCGGAGTATAACTAGAATCCTCGCTTTAAATATCTGGCACGGATTTTGCAATATATTTTGTGAGGTTACTATGCTCACAAAACTGGCGATTTTAGACAAAACGAGCATCCCTGTGGCGAGCAAGGGGTTAGATGCCTACACACATAGGGGCAGGGCAATAGCCAACAATATTGCAAATGTAAGCACTCCGGGATACCGCCGCATAGAGGTTTCCTTTGAAGACCAGCTCCGCAGGGCTTTGGATAAGGAACTGAACCTGCCGGGCAAGCGCACCGATAACAACCATTTCTTTTTGGGCCGTAAAGAATTAGAGCACGTAAAAAGCGAAGGCTATAGGGTAGAAGACCAAACAAATCCTGGCGAAATAAATAACGTGGATATAGATATAGAGATGGCAAAATTGGCAGAAAACGAGATTGCCTTTAATTTTGCAACAACATTTATAAGAGACCGCAGCAGCACAATAGGTGAGGCGATTAAAGGAGACAGAGGAGGATAATTTATGGCAATGGTAGGTTTATTTTCCGGCTTGAACATAAGCGCGACTGGCTTAAGAGCGCAGCGCGTGCGGCAGAACGTTATAGCTTCAAACATAGCGAATGCCGAAACAACCCGCACCCAAAATGGCGGCCCCTACAAAAGGCAGCATGTCATCTTAGAGGCAGACCCTTTGGAGTTTGACCAGTTCTTGGTAAAAGAGCAGAACAAAATTAGCGGAACAAAAACCCAAGAAGGGCATATTCGCATTCCTCAGCCTCAATGGCCTGTTTCAAGGGAAAACATAGGCAGTGGCGTTAAAGTTCAGGAAATAAGAGAGGATGAGGGTCCAGACAAACTGGTTTATAACCCTAGCCATCCAGATGCCGATAAGGACGGCTACGTTCACATGCCAAATGTGAATGTGGTGGAAGAAATGGTGGACATGATAACTGCGACAAGGGCTTATGAAGCGAATACAACTGCATTCAACAGCACAAAAGCCATGTTGATGAAAGCGTTGGATTTAGCGAATTAACCGTAATGAGAGGTGAAGTATGAAAATAGATGTTCAAAAGTTCATGGAATTGCGAGATACCGCAAGGGCTAAACAAACTGGCAATGCTGCTTCGGCTAAAGACACGGGCAAAGCGGACTGGCGCTCCCTTTTGGACTCTAAACGGAAGGAAATTGGGCTAGAGCCTGCGGCACCTACGGCAACACTTAAGAAAACTCTTAAAACTGCCGATAATATGCAAGCAAGGGCAGTAGCCGCAGATTTTGACGGGACAGTGGAGGAACGGGTAAACGCCCTGCGAGAAAGGAGCGCAGAGGGTTTACCCGTTCGCGAACTCGGCAATTTTATAGATGTTAGGGCTTAATTAGCGATTTATGGTTAAGATTGGTATAGATTTTGCTATATTATTTTAGAAGGTGATTATGTATAACGATATTAGAAATCCTGTTTCAAATTCAAAGCCACTGAGCGATACGGTTCAGCCGCAGAGTCCTGGTTTAGACCCAAAGCGCATGGGTCCTCAAAAAGCGGATGCCCCTAATTTTGGCGAAATGCTAACAGGTTTTTTAACAGATGTAAACCATATGCAAAATTATGCCGACCAATCCATCCAAAAAATGGTTGCTGGTGAAGTAAAGGATGTTCATCAAGTTATGCTAGCTGTTGGCGAAGCAAAAGTTGCCTTTAATTTAATGCTGGAAATCCGCAACAAAACCCTTGAAGCATACAACGAATTGATGCGGATGAGGGGATAAACCAGTCCATAAGTTTTTCTATATTTATCACAAATGATCCATTGCGATAAAAAAACTATTTCGCAGAGTTGTAGGTTCTAGAGGGTATAAATGAAAAAATCCTATAAACAAGAACTGCTCTCCTTGCTCGATACAATGGGCAAAATGGCGGATTTATTGCCGAAATTGGCAGATTCTTCTGAGCAAATCCAAGATATTCTCGCTGCCTGCGAGTGCATTAGGGAAAATTTGGAATTAGAAAATGCTCCCAATAGTTTGGAATTATTGCAGATAATAGAAACTTCCTTGAAAGAGAGCAAACTGAATATTCTTGAATATGCAAAAAAACTCAAATCTGCATTTGATTCTGAGGTAAAAGCAAAACGTGAAGTACTTTTTCTGCCATACAAAGCTTCTATGTGGGACAGCTTGGAGAGCATTTACCTAGCTGCCAAAGAGGACCAGAACTATGATGCTTTTGTTATGCCAATCCCCTATTATGATAAAAAAAACGGACAATTCACGGAGATGCATTGGGAAACAGATTACCCCAAAAATATATCTCTAATTGACTACCGTAAATATAATATCGAAGAACGGCGACCGGATATTATTTTTATACATAATCCTTACGATGATTGCAATATAGTGACAAGTGTTCAGCCGGATTTTTACAGCCAGAAGTTGAGGAGTTTGACCGATTGCTTGGTATATGTTCCGTATTTTGTTGGAAGCGGAATCAATGTTCAGGAGCATTTTTGTACTTTGCCAGCTTGCATTTTTGCCCATAAGGTAATTGTGCAAACGGAACAGGAAAAAGAAATTTATGTCAGCGTATATAAGGAATTTGCCAAAAGAAATCGTGTTCCAGAGAGATTTGAGCAAATAGGAAATAAATTCTTAGCACTTGGCAGCCCAAAATTAGACAAGGCTGTCACAGCAAAAAGAGAGGATTACGAAATTCCGCTAGAATGGGAAAAATTGATAGATAATAAAAAAGTTGTATTTTATAATTTAAGCATAGGCTCCTTGTTGGAGAATACTATAGAGGATGGCAAGCCCTCTGGCAAGTATTTTCAGAAAGTCAGAAGTGTGTTTGAATTTTTTAAAAAGCAGAGCGATTTTGTTTTGTTGTGGAGACCGCATCCGCTGTTGGAGGGAACAATCAAAAGTATGAGACCTTGGCTTGAGCAGGAATATGCGGAAATTGTGAGTGAGTATGAAGCTGGCGGCTATGGGATTTTTGATGATAGTGCGGATTTAAATAGGGCTGTTGCTATTAGTGATATGTATTTTGGGGATTCCAGTAGCGTTATAAAATTGTTTGAAGTAGCTGGGAAGCCGATTGCACGGCAATTTTCGCAAGCTCCTTTTATTTGCGGATTTTGGGCAGATGAAACTTTTCTTTGGTTTATTGATAACAATAACATACTTTATAAACACGATAAACAGAGCAATAAAACGGAATATGTTGGGATAATTCCCGAAAAGAATGTTTTGGCAAATTTGCGTATTACAGAAAATAACAGGAAACTGTATTTCGCTCCGTTTTTCGGTAACAAAATATTTATTTTTGATATGGCTCAAAAAAAAATTGAGCAAATAGATTTTAGAAATGATTGCAATGTTACTAATAAATTTAATAATGTTATAAGTTTCAAAAATTTTGTCTATTTCATTCCACACGAATTCCATGCCATAATGAGATTGAATATAAATACGAATGAAATAGAATATTTTTCAGAGTGGGTGAGCGAAATTTCCAAACTGCAAATTTCAAAATTGCAAGGGCTTGAGCAAAAATTTTTTGGCTCTTGTATTGCAGGTACGGAAATAGCCATTGTTATAAATGGTGCAAACGCCATTATGTTTTTCAATATGGAAACAAGTGGCTATGAAGTTAAGCTTATAGGGGAAAAACTTGAGCAATGTAATGATATATGTTTTGATGGGCAGAATTATTATATGGTTTCGTATTATAAAGATTATGTTGCTAAATGGAATAGACAAACAAATGAAATATCAAAAATTAAATTCCCATCTTCTTTCACTAGAAAAACAAGCATAATCGGTAGTTTTTTTATGCAGTATTTGAATAAGCATCTATGGCTGCTTCCTTGTGCTGCAAATAATGCTTATAAAATAAATACGAATTCAAATGAAATTACCGAACTACCTGAACTTATGAAATTCGTTGGAGACGAGAATTTGGCATTGAATTACAATGTTCCTTTTGCAGACGGAAATTTTATATATGCAGCTACAATAAATAATGGTATTGCGAAATATAATACAGATACTAGGGAACTTAATTCCATCAAAGATTTTGAAGATAATGACGCACTATTTCTTTGGCTATCTGAGAGCAAGTCTAATGAAATTGTCGCGAAGACAGGAAATGCAGGCAAAACAATTTGGGGGTATTTCAAATGAAAAGGATTATCACTTACGGCACTTTTGATTTGTTGCACTACGGGCATATAAATCTTCTAAGACGAGCTAAAGAACAGGGCGATTACCTTATAGTTGCTCTTTCCGAAGATGAGTTTAACGAAAAATGCAAAAACAAAAAATGCTATTTCAGTTACGAGGAACGCAAGCATCTTTTGGAGGCAATTAGATATGTAGATCTGGTGGTTCCCGAAAGATCTTGGAACCAGAAAGTGCACGATGTTCAACTTTATCAGGTTGATGTTTTTGTTATGGGAGACGATTGGAGTGGGAAATTTGATTTTATGAAAGAATATTGCGAAGTGATGTATTTTCCAAGGACACCGATGGTTTCAACTTCGCAAATCAAGAATGATATTAAAAAAGAGGAATTGAAGAATGAATAGGAATAAATATGAAAGACATGGATAAAATATCAATAATAGTCCCCGTTTACAATGTGGAACCTTATATAAGAAAATGCCTTGACAGCGTTATAAATCAAACATATCAAAATTTGGAAATTATTTGCGTAAACGATGGTTCAACTGATGGCAGCGGAAAAATTTGCGATGAATATGCCGCAAAAGATAACCGTATTAAAGTTTTTCATAAAGAAAATGGAGGATTAAGCTCGGCGTTGAATGTTGGCTTGGAAAATTTCACGGGCAGTTATTTGGGTTTTGTCGATTCAGACGACTGGGTTGAGCCGGATATGTTTGATGTTTTATATGAGTCTTTAAAAAACAGCGAAGCGCATATAAGCGTTGCGGGTTATTTTAAAGATACCGATGCAGAATCAGTTCCAATGTCAAACAAAGAGCGAATTCCAGACGGCATTATCAACACAAAAAATATGCTGCTATACCCTTTGAAAAGAGATTATTACATGGGATTTTGCTGGTATTTATGTACCAAGCTCTTCTTAGCCAATATTGTGAGAAAAAGCGGGCTATCGTTTGATAATAATATTAAATATGGCATGGATGTTTTATTTTATGCCACAATGGTTTTAACAAGCAAATGCACGGGAGTTTATGTAGATAAACCGCTATATCATTATTATCAGCGAAACAGCGCAATTTCAAAATTAAAATCTTTTAATGTAAAAGCCGATATTCTAACCGTATATAAACGCATTGAAAAGTTACTTGTAGATGGAGGTTATTCCGATATTAGTTATTGGGCAAGAGGTTTTTATTGCTATCACGCAAGCGTTATTGCAGAGATGCTGCAAAGCGAAATAAGGGACCATTTGAATGATTATATAGAAACAAATAAAGAGTTTCCTAAAAAAATTGAGAGGATGCGTGGCTTGTTACCCCATTGATATTGTTATTTTCTGGGTAGATGGCAGTGATGCTCAGTGGCTTGCTGAAAAAGCAAAGTATTCCCCTAAGGAATTAGTTACCGATGACCGTGCTCTCCGCTATAGGGATTGGAATAATCTGCAATATTTATTCAGAGGGATTGAAAAATTTGCGCCTTGGGTCAATAATGTGTTTTTTGTGACGTATGGGCATCTTCCAAAATGGCTTAATATAACCGCGCCTAAACTGAAAATTGTTCGTAATGAAGATTTTATACCAGCTCAATACAATCCATCTTTTTCTTCGCACGTAAAGGAGCTTAATATACATAGAATACCAGGGCTTTCCGAACATTTTATTTATTTCAATGACGATATGTATTTGCTGAAAAATACAAAACGTGAAGACTTTTTCAAAAACGGAAAACCCTGTGACTGCGCAATACTCACCGCTCATTCGCATAATGAAGCACAACCCTATATGTTTATGCAATATAGAGCGACTGGCATTGCCAATAAATATTTTAACATGAAAGAAGTTATCAAAAATAATCGTAGAGGATGGTTTAACTTAAAATACGGCAAAATGCTTTTCCGTTCGTGGGCACTATCGGGGCTTCCGCGTTTCCCCGGATTTTGGCAGCAACATTTGCCTTATTCTCTTTTAAAGTCAACCATAGAAGAATTGTGGGAAAAAGAGCAAAAAAATTTTCATCAAACTTGTGTCAATAAATTTAGAAGTATGTCGGATTTTAATATATGGGTATTCAGAAACTGGCAGTTAGCTTCGGGGAATTTTGAGCCGAGAAGCGTTAAATTTGGGAAAAGCTTTGAGCTTGGCACGGAAAATGATTTGAATAATATCTCCAATTATATAGTTAAGCAAAAAGGAAAGATTATTTGCATAAATGACCATGATGTTACTGAGAATGATTTTATCAAATTCAGAGATGGACTTATAAAAAGCTTTGAGAAAATTTTGCCAGATAAGTCGGGGTTTGAAATATGAAAGTTATTTTAGAAGCACAATGGGCATGTACAGAAACTCCGAGAGGAATTCAAAGTTATACAATACAGATTATTAGTCACCTTTTAAAACGGAACACATATAACTATGAACTGACTTTTTTTGATGGAAATCACGAAAAAAATAATAGACAATGGATTGAAAAATATTTTGGAGAATATGACATTCCAATACATGAATGCAATACACTTAGTTATCGTGAAACTTTTCATGATAAAAATGTATATAAAGAAAAAAGCTATAACGATTATACCGGAGCAAAAGGTGATGTTTTTCATTTTTCCAATTTAATCTCTATTCCAGATAATTTAAGCGGAAAAATGGTTGTAACGATTCATGATGTGCTACAACTCCGATATCCTGAATATTTTCACCACGAGACAAGTGAAATGTTTCATTTGAATATTGAGCGATTAAATAAAATGCAACCGCTTATAATTACTGTTTCTGAATCTTCTAAGAAAGACATTCTTTATTTTTCGGATATTCCAGAGGAAGAAATCTATGTAATTCCAGAGGCTCATAACGTGGATAATTGTTTTTATAATAACGACCCAGACACATTGACCAAATTAGGCATTGATTCGCCTTATCTGCTCTTTTTGAGTGCGATAGCAAAGAATAAAAATCTATGTCGTATCGTGGAAGCTTTTGAATCTTTGGCGGAACGATTTCCTGATATAAAACTTGTGGTAGCTGGAGGCTCGGCAGTTCTAACTGATTTTGACACGATTGAAAAGATAAAGAACAGCATTTTTGTCTCACGGATTATAATGACAGGTTATGTTAGCGACGAACAAAAGCATATATTATATTCTAATGCTCTTGCATTTTTGTTTCCATCGTTATGTGAAGGCTTTGGATTGCCCATACTTGAAGCAATGTCTTGCGGATGTCCGGTTATTACATCTAATATATGCAGTATGCCAGAAGTTGCGGGAGATGCGGCGATTCTTATTGACCCATGTAGTACGGAACAATTGGCGTATGAAATGGAACGGGTTATTTTGTCTGACTCTTTGCGAAAAGAGTTGAAAGAAAAAGGGTTGGAACATTCCAAGAAGTTTTCTTGGGATAAAACGGCGGAGATGACGGAAAAGGTTTATAAAATTGCAACAGATATAAATGGAGTATGCTGAATATGAAGAAAAAAGCTGTAATTTTTGGAGTAGGACAGAACTACAAAGTGCATGAATCACTTATGTTTGAAAGCTACGAAATAGTAGGAATTATAGATAATAATTCCGCAATGCAGGGGACAATTATTAACGGATTAACGGTCTCATCTTTGGAAAAAATTAAAACGATTCAATATGATGTAATAATAATTACGCCAGCTGAACCTGCAAAAAAATCCATAATTTCACAATTGACGGAAATAGGATGTATTCCTGAAAAAATCATTGGAGTTATGGACATAATAGCTCAAAGCAATGTAGTACGATACCGCAGTATATTTGGGACTTATACCAGGCCTCAATGCGAAAAATTAGTCTCAAGTATATGCAGACCAACTGATTTGGAAACTATATCGGAATGGGAAAGTCAATTAAGCGGTATAGAGCAAAATGGATTACCGATAAATACAAAGAGCGAAACATATATTAAAAATCGCAAGACATGGGAATTTGTTTATATATGTCAAGCGTTAAAAGAACATGAAATGTTGAAAGCCGATACGAGAGGATTGTGCTTTGCAGCGGGAAAGGAACCGCTTCCCGCTATTTTCGCTACTTTAGGTTGTAAGATTACCGCTACGGATGCTCCTCCCCAAATAGCCGATAACTGGAAAAGGGGTAACCAGCAAAGCGATTGTATAGAAAACTTGTACTATCCACATATTATTGATAAAGAAAAATTCTTGCAAAATGTTTCATTTAAGTATGCAGATATGAATAACATCCCCCAAGATGAAAAAGATTATGATTTCTTGTGGTCTGCCTGTGCTTTGGAACACTTAGGTTCAATTCATGCGGCAAAGGATTTTATTTATCGGGCAATGAATTGTTTAAAACCTGGTGGCATTGCGGTACATACAACTGAATTTAACTTGAATTCATCGTTTGATACTCTTATTAGGAATGAAATTTCCGTTCTGCGTAGTATTGATTTAATCGAAGTTGCCGAGCATTTACAATTGATGGGGCATCAAATAGAACCGCTTGATTTCAGGCTTGATGATTCACTGGCAGATGATGATGTAGCTTTTCCACCGTATTCTGAGCCGCATTTTAAATTGTGCCTTCAAAATTATATTGTTACTTCATTTGGCTTGATTATACATAAAGGAGTAAAATAGATATGAATATAGCTATTGACGTTTTAGGACTATTAGGCAAAACCGCTCGAAATAGAGGAATCGGAAATTACGTAAAAGAACAATTAAAAAATCTTTTCAAATATGATAAATTAAATAGATATTTTTTATTTAATTTTTATGAAAATATATCCTTAAAAGAAATATTTGAGTATGAAAATAATGTTACAGAACATTACTTTTATTTTGGATATGATAGTTTTGCTTTTAAAAATAAGGATTATTATCCATTATTAGGAAATGTAATAAAAAAATTTATCGACGAGCATAAAATTGATATTTATGTTATTACGACTGCTTTCGGTTTTGGTGACATAATATATAATCCAAATTGGTTTTTGAAAACACATTATATAACTGTGCATTATGATATAATTCCGTATTTGTTTTTAGAAGATTACCTTCCTACCGAGTATGGAAAGAAACGTTATATGGAACAGCTTGATTTTGTAATAAATTCTTATGCCATAATTGCTATTTCTCAAATAACCAAAACGGATTTAATTAAACATTTTAACGTAAATTCTGATAAAATATATATTGTTTATCCTTGTGCTAGTGAGAATTTTTTTGAACAGACAATAAATGTTATTCAACAACAGAATCTAAAGAAAAAATTTGGTATTGTTAAGGAGTTTATTTTATGTGTTTCAGGAGATGATAAGCGTAAAAATACAATTGAATTGGTAGAGGCTTATTCAAAACTGTCAATTGAACTTAAAAATAAATATCAATTAGTTATAGTATTCCGCATTTCAAAAGACAGAATATCTTATTATGAGGATATGAAAAGTAAATTTAATGTTCAGAATGATGTTATTTTTACAAATTTTGTACCAGATGAAGAATTAGCAGCATTGTATAATATGGCTTCTATATTTGCTTTTGTTTCGCAATATGAAGGTTTTGGGCTTCCTGTTCTTGAGGCTTGGCAATGCGGATTACCCGTTCTTACTTCAAATAATTCAAGCCTCGGTGAAATTGCAGAAGGTGCTGCAGTACTTGTAGATCCATTTAATATTTCGGATATAACTCGTGGGCTTGAAGAGATATTAACGAAAACAGATATTTTGGAATTGCGGAAGCGAGGATTTGAAAGAGTGAAAGATTTTAAAAATCCTAAGAGCATATCTGATGTATTTAAAAATTTAGAGCAAAATACTGATATAAAATATATACCAAAAAATAAAATTACAATAGCATTTTTTACCCCTTTGCCACCAATGCAATCCGGCATTTCTGATTATAGCGTTGATATTTTATGTGAATTGGCAAATGAATATGATATTGATGTTTTTATTGACGATGATTATACCGTTGAATGTGATTTGCCGTGTAATGTTAAAGTTCTTTCGCATAAGGAGTTTGATAAGCGAATTGTATTGTATGACCGTTATATATTTCAAGTTGGCAGTAGCAAATTTCATACATATATGTTTCCGTACATAAGTAAGTATGGCGGCATTGTTGTATTGCATGATTTTAATTTGCAAGGCATTTTAAGACAACATTCAATTATTCCTAACAGCGGGGATTTTAAAGAATATTCAAGACTTTTATCTTATGATTATGATAAAAATACAGTTGACCATATAATATCTGAGACTTTCAACTGGAAAAGAGAAATCATTCATAAATACCCTGCAAACAGATTTGTTACTGTACACGTGTCTAATATTATAGTACATAGTAAATACGCGAAAAAAGAACTTCTAGCACGGCATAGCAATATTAATGTTATGGATATTCCTCTATATGCTAAAATTTCATCAGATGATATTATTGAAACAAAAATACGTGCTCGTGAAATTCTCGGAATTCCGCAAAATAAAATAGTTATTTCTTCTTTTGGAATTATAACCAAAACCAAAAGAACATTACCGATTATAAAAGCATTGGAAAAACTTTTAACAAGAAATGAAAATATTATGAGTTACTTTGTTAGCTCCAATCGCATAAACGGTATTGATGAATGTGTAAAAAATGATTACCTTAATAGATATATTTTTATAACAGGGTGGTTAGAACTTGAAAAATTCCTATTATATATGGATGCTTCAGATATATGCATTAACCTTAGATATCCGTATAACGGGGAGAATTCGGCAGCAGTAGCAAGGCTTTTGGCAAAAGGCAAATGCGTTTTAGTAACGGATATAGGCAGTTTTTCTGAGATTCCCGATGAATGTTGTGTTAAATTGAATTCGCCAGAAAACCTAACTGAACATCAAGAAATAGATATGATTCATGATGCTTTGCAAGACCTTTTGAATGATTCAATTAAAGTTCAAAAAATAGGCGAGCGAGCTTATAGATATGCAAAAGATAATTTAGATATTAAAATAATAGCTTCAAAATACATTGATGCTATTGATAATTCTCCTAACTTGATTTTTTCAAATGAATATCTCAGTTATCTTAAAGACGATTTAGCGCAGTATACGCTTAATAAAAAAGATATTAAAGAATTTGAAAAAACCATTCTTTATGCTCAGATGGATTTAAAACGGAGGTAAAAATGCAACAACAAATAATTCTTTATGGCGCAGGAAAAAATGCACAAAACGTACTTAATGCTATCCCATCTGATTTTGCTCCCGTATGTTTCGCAGATTGCGACAGTAGTAAACAAGGAATTCAGTTTGAAGGTACTCAATATGCAATTATGTCCCCAGAAGATGCGAAAAAAACGTTTCCAAAATCAAAATGGATAATAACAATATTTAATCGTGAATTAAGATTTGAGATTCAGGAAGCATTAATTAAAAATGGATTGGCAAAAAGAGAAGATATTGTAAACCCATTAATTAAAAGATGGAGCTGTGTCCTTATTGAAACCACAATAAGTCCGCTTTATGAGCAAGATATAATGTTTTGCCGTGGTGGAAGATTTATATTTATAGAAAATATGCCGAGTTGTCGGTGGGGAGAGAATGCAGAAGAAACTATAGATGAGTTTTTAACAATGCGCAATAATATGATAAACCAACTAAATACTGATGTTAAAAATTCTAAATGTTACGGATGCTCTTTGCTTAAAAATGCTATATATGAACAGACTTATAAGGTAATTGATTTTGTTTACAGTACAACAAATAAAAGTGTTTGCAATTTCAAATGCAATTATTGTTATTCTGGTAAATATGGAAACAAAGCATTGCTGGATTCTTCTAAAAGATGCAGCTTTAATGAATTAGTTACCGCCCTTGAGCAAAGAAATTTAATTTCTCCAAGCTGGACAACATTGCACTTTAGCAGCGGTGAAATAACTGTTGATCCGAATAGAAAAAACCTTTATAACATAGCAAGCATTTATAATTCTATTTTTTATACTAATGGAAGTATTTATAGTCTAGAGATGGATTCATTGTTAAAATCAAAAAAAGCGGAGATGTGTGTTAGTGTAGATGCTGGAACAGAATTTACATTTAAAAAAATAAAGCGCGTTAATGCTTTTAATAAGGTATGTGATAATCTTGTTAAATATGCAACGTGTGGTGGAAATGAGAAAATTTGGCTCAAATATGTCTTCGTACCTAATATAAACGACAATAATGATGATTTTAACGGATTTGCAGAACTTTGCAGTAAAATAAATCCTCGTGTGGTTATAATAGCTTCAGACGTTAATATTGAATTAAACGATATGCAATTTGTGCATATTGAAAGATTATTCAGATTAATTGACATATTAATGCTTTTAGGGATGAATATTACCACAAGTAATGTTACCAGTTTTTCATATAATGAACGGGTACAATTATATCATTTAGCAAAAAAAAATAAAGTGAGTTATTTGCAAAATCTACATAAGATATTATGCATTGGCGATAATGAAATAGGAGGTTAAAATGCAAAAAGAGGAAATAAACAACTTAACAATCTCTTCATTTGCAAGTTTTTATGAAGTGCATTTCAAATTTTGCGGAAATAGGCGTAATATTTTGCTAGTTGTTGATAATGATGGCTGTTTTGTAGGTGTGATAGGCCTTGCGGATATGCGCAACTGTATGTTGCGGAATGATTACGAGAAACTTAGTGCCATTGATATATGCAACAAATCATGTACTGTTGTTTGCGAAAATAGCAATTATATGAAACAATGTTTGGATATTTTTTATCAGAATAATTTTGTATATATCCCGATTGTTTCAAAAGAAGAGAAGATAATCGATTTGGTTCATAGATTTAGATGCCTTTCATCATTATTAATGATATCGTACTCGCAATTTGGCGAGGATATTGTCTTTTCTTATGTTCTTCGCGATATTGATAAAACATTTTATATTGACATTGGAGCAAATAATCCGTTTGTTGATTCCGTAACGAAATGGTTATATGATTCAAGGCAGGCAAGCGGGATAAATATAGAACCGTTGAATTGGGAATATAATCTTTTATGTGCTGATAGGTTGCGAGATATAAATATCAATGCGGCGGTTGGCAGCAAAGAAGAAGAACGGGTTTTATATTCTTATGAAGGAGCAAGTACATTAATAACTGAATATGCAGACGAAAGATTTTTGCAAGTTAAGACCTCTGTTATAACTTTAAAACAAGTTTGCGAAAAACATATATCTGAAAATCAAGATATACATTTTCTGAAAATAGATGTCGAAGGTTTTGAAAAAGAGGTTTTATTAGGTGCAGATTTTAACAAGTACAGACCGTGGATTATAATGCTTGAAGCAACAAAACCTATGACTACGATACCTACTCATTCTGAATGGGAATATATTTTAGAAGAACATCAATATGAATTTGTCAAACAATATGATATAAATCGTTTTTATATCGCTAGGGAAAAATCTTTTTTAGCCGAGCGTTTTCTTGATATGGAAATTTTGCGAAAAAGATTGATTGTAAAAAACTATTGGGATTTGGAAAAATAGGAAAAGATGAGATGCTTCACATGCGAATTGCATTCCTATAAATCGTAAAAATACGAAATTATTGGAGGCTTTTGCTTAAAACCCCGCATTAATTCCGCAATAAAATCTAGCCCTGTCTTCGCCGCCAAATGGGAAATCCTTGCGGTTTTTTGAAAGAGCGTGCAGCCAAATTGCATAAAGCGAGGTGTTTAGCTTTGGGATTCTCTGCTCTGCCTGAAAATTCCAAAACCATCTTGTAGGAAGGTCACGGTAAATCCATTCGTGTGTGAGCGATAAATCCTCCAAAAAACGATATTTCAAAAAGAATTTTGCCGAGTTCTCCGATGGCTTAAGAGCATAAAAAGCACTCTCCCTATAGTATTCAAAAAATTCCCTTGAATACGCTGCCCCAACCCACGCCAAGCGCGATTTGTAAGCAACTTCGCTATCAAAACCTATGGACTCCCAATCAATGGAATAATTTTGATAAGCCTTTGTTTTGGCGTGGATAGGTTTTGAATCATAAGTTGTTTCGCCATATATTTTTATGCCGTTTTGATTGAGCAGAACTCCCAGAATTAAATCCGTGGGATTGCTCAGGCTCATTTTGTATTCCAAGCTATCGGCAAAGACAAATGAAAATGGTTTTGCCAAGTCAACCTCCAAAAGCTCGATGTCTGTAAATCCCAGAGATTTGTACTGCTGTGAACTTAAAGCTATAAATCCTCTATTTGTAAGAATTTCAAAAAAACTGTGGTTAAAATCCATCCATGTGATAATATTTTCTTTACCGTCCACTCTGCTAGTATATAAACCGCCGCCGGTGTTTTTGCCTTTAAGCCTCAACCCCAAATAGCTGTGGTTTTCTGTAGCTGAATCCTGAATTTGAAATTTTTCCGTAGCGGCAAATAGCTCTATCTCGCTTTCCATAAAATAAAAAGAAGCATTTCCTTCAACCCTTGGACTGATGCGAATCGGAACCCATTCCTCTTCGTTCCATGCCCAGAGATATTCCGAGCCAACTAGAACATTGGCGTTTTTAAAGAAGTCTCCGGTTCCGTTATAGCCAGCCCCGCCCCAAACACCGGAATATGCAGGCAAGTTCTCACCGAACCACGAAAATTTCTGCGAATTTATACGATTTTTGCGAGTGTTAAAAGTCGCTTCGCTAAAATGGTCTATTTGGTTGAACTCCGCTGTGGCATAAAAACCGTCAAAGGGTGGAGTAGCAAAACCCCCGTATAGCATCGGTGTCCTATTTGGCTCGTTGTTTTCCCCTGACAATTCCTGCCAGAGTTCATCGCCTATTTCGTTTCCGGTATAAAACCAAACGCTGCTTTGCTTTATTTCCCAGTCTATCATAGGAACAAAGCGGTTGAAAATTCGCCTGTTTTTCCATTTGCCGGGTTTCCATGTTTCTTCTTCTGCATTTAAGCCCAAAGTACCCGGTGCTCTGCTGTATGTATAAGTGGGCATGGCAACCAAATAGGTTCCCTTTTCGGATGCGAGCGGGGTAAGTGCAGGCGTTTCCCCTTGCACTTGGGCAAAAACTATTGAGCAAAAAAGCAATAGAAATAACGGCATTTAAACAAAAGTCTTTCTTATCATATCCACCGGTATTATAGATACAGCGCACAAAAGCACAATGCCCCATTGCGTTAAATCCAACCCGTGGCATCTGAATATTTCACCGCCTATATAAACCAATATAATTTGAATAACTATTATTAACCCCAAAATCCGCAAAAAGTTTTTATTGCCGCTTATGTTGTCAAAGATGTTTACGCGGTCGGTGCGGGCGTTGAATGCATTGAACATAGCTACCATAACAAAAAAGGTGAAGTAAGCGGTGTGCATAACTTGGGTATCTTCAAAAAAATTATTCTTGAATGATGAAAACAAAAAAAGCAAACTTAAAAATGATATCCAAGCGGAATCCACAATTATAGCTTTCCACATATTACCGCTAACTATTGCCTCATCGCGTTTTTTAGGGGATTCTTTCATATAGCGTTTAAGAGCGGCTTCGCCGCCGAAGGCAAGCGCGGCAAGCGTGTCCATAATCAGGTTTATCCATAAAATTTGCATTATTGTAAGAGGGTTTTCCTGCCCAAAAAGCGGTGCAACGAAATTGATTAAAACGGCGGAGACATTTATGGTTAATTGAAAGACTATGAACTTTCTTATGTTGTTGAAAATGGTCCTGCCATATAAAACCGCCTTGTCTATGGACTTGAAGTTATCGTCCAAAATCACAATATCGCTCGCCTCTTTTGCAACCTCCGTTCCCCCTCCCATTGCAAAACCCACATCGGCTTTTTTAAGAGCTGGAGAATCATTTACCCCATCACCTGTCATTCCAACCACATAATCCAATTCCTGCGTTATGCGAACCAATCGGCTTTTGTCTGTGGGCAGGGCACGTGCCACAACCTTTATGTTTTTGATTTTCGCTTTTATTTCCTCGTCTGAGTGGGCGGCGAATTCGTCTGAGGTCAAAACAATATCGCTATCGCTTTTCATAAGCCCTGCATCTTTTGCTATTGCAATGGCGGTTTCTCTACGGTCGCCTGTTATCATAATCACATTAAGCCCAGCTTCCAAAACCTCAGTTATGGCATCTACGGATTCTGGGCGAACCTCATCTCTGATGCCCATAACGCCCACCAAAATCCAATCGTTTTCCGGCAAAGCCTCGTCATTTATCTTTTCTTCAGAAACCGCCAAAGCCACGACTCTAATCGCTCGCTCCGCAAGGCCGTCTATATTTTTATTCAACTGCTCGTGCCCGGAATAACTCTTTTTTTGCCCATCGCTATCGTAGTAAAATTTGCACTTCTGCAAAATTTTCTCCGGTGCTCCTTTTATCAAGGTTAAGGAATAATCGCCCTCTATTGTGGTTGCCGAATATTTATTAGTGCTGTTAAAGGGAATTTTTCCCGCTGTTTTCACATTCACCGCTTCGCTGCTGCTGCCGGAAAATGCGAGAACTGCGCGTTCCGTTGCGTTCCCGCCCACGATTTTTTTACCGGAGATAACTGAATCCGTGTTTTGGTGGATGGAGAGTGATAGATATTTTTTTAAGTCCCCTTGAACCTCGCCGTAATTTTTATACTCTTTCAAATTACCATCTATGAAAGTAACCACTTCCAATTTACCTTTTGTTATTGTTCCAGTTTTATCGCTGAATAAAAAGTTCAAGCTGCCAGCGGTTTCTATGCCAGCGAGTTTGCGAACCAGCACGTTGTCTTTGAGCATTTTGCCCATGTTCAGAGCGGAGACAATGGCTATCATAAGGGGCAAGCCTTCTGGAACCGCCATGACTATTATTATCACAGCGAGCATAAAGGCGTGTATAATATCGTTTAGCAGTGTTCCCCAGTTTGAGCAGTAAACGGCAATTTGCGCGGGGTCAAAATTATTGTTTATAACTATATGCTTAAACAGCAGTGCCAAAGCTATGGATGAGCCGCCGATATAGCCGAATTTGCTGATGTTACGTGCCAATTTGCTGAGTTTCACTTTCAGCGGCGTTTCCCTGTCATCGGTGGTTTGGAGTTCTCTGGCAATTTGCCCGTAAACGGATTTATCGCCAACAACGCTAACCTGCATAACCGCATTGCCATTGCAAACAACGGCACCTCTGAACACCTTGTGCGGGTGTAGAAAATCCATCGGGGCGTTGTCTTCCTTATAATTGCTTGGGATTGCCGTTTTCGTGGCTTCTTTGGATTCACCGTTTAGGACGGACTGGTCAACTTTTATGTTGCCGTTTATTATTATTCCGTCTGCGGGAATTTTATCGCCTGGCTGGAGCAGAACCGCATCCCCTTGAACCAAGTCGCCTATATCAAGTTCTGTGATGATGCCGTTGCGGTAGGTTTTTATCTTTATCCTGGATGCTTCTTCCTGCAATTTTTGGAATGCGTTTTCGTTTCTGTACTCGGAAAGCGCGGATACAAGCGTGGCTATGAGTATTGCTATCGCTATGCCCGCAGGTTCGTACCAAGCTATTTTTTCGCCGGCTATAAGCCCTATTTGCGTTCCAACCACCAGCAGCGCATTTATCCCAAGCGCAACCAGCAGAATTTTTATCATAGGGTCGTTGAAGTTTTCTTTCAGCTTGTCAAAAAAACTTTCCTTTTCAAGCTCCGTCAAACGATTATCGCCGAACTTTTCTTTGGACTCCGCTGCTTGAGCATCTGTTAAACCAAATGTCATTTGCTCTACTCCTTTGCCTGAAACCCAGAACAGCTCTTGTAGTTATTGAGTTTTATCTGCTTATGGCAACAATACCCAACATGCTGAGGTTTTGTGTATAAATCACTTTGCATAAAATGGAAACATTCATTGCAGGTCAGATTCTTTTTCTCTGTACGTTTTCTGAATAACTCTATTGTTTCAACTATCAATACGCATACAACCCCTGCAATCATAGCATGTATGAACATTTTGTATGCTATAAAAATGCTTGCCATTGCTGCGCCTATAAATAATAATTTTCCGTGAATTTTCATTCCCCTATAATATAGCAAGTAATTCCGCAAATTTTCTACATTTATCACATGGCAAAAAATTTATGCGTTAACATAGACCATATTGCAACTATCAGAGAGGCACGTAAAGTCCGCGAGCCGGAACCGGTTGCAGCGGCGATAATAGCAGAACTCGCTGGTTGCAGTGGCATAACCGTGCATTTAAGGCAAGACCGCCGCCATATAAATGATGACGACGTGCGTTTGTTGCGTTATACGGTTACCGGTTCTCTAAATTTAGAAATGGCTCCAACAAATGAGATGGTACAGTTCGCAAAAACCGTGCTGCCCAATATGGTGACTTTGGTTCCAGAAGGTCCAAATGAACTTACAACCGAAGGTGGTTTAAATGTTGATGCGAGGATTGCAGAGGTTACTAATGCAGTTCAATCTTTGCAAAGCTCTGGAATTTTGGTAAGCGTGTTCATAGACCCAAAAACGGACCAGGTAAAAGCTGCTCGCAAAGCTGGCGCAGATTATGTGGAATTTCACACAGGGCACTACGCAGAAGCCTTTGAACGGCACGATGAGCGCGGAATAGAATCGGAGCTTTTAAAATTGCAAGACCAAATTACCTTTGCGCTGAAAAGCGGTTTAAAGGTCAATGCGGGGCATGGCTTGAACTACCGCAACATAAAGCGAATTGCGGAACTCAGCGGCATAGATGAATTTAACATAGGGCATAGCATTATAGCCCGTGCCGCTCTAGTTGGAATGGAAAAAGCTGTGAAGGAAATGCTAAACTTAATAGGCAAGTAATTTTAACTTATCATGTAAATAAAATTACCTACGAGGATTGTTTTCTGCCAATAATCTTTCGTAAATAAAATTACATAGCTTGGACTTGCGTTCCTCATTTAATTCAACAAACTGTGCGACCGCTTTATAATTGAGAATGGAAGTTATTTTCAAGTCAACGTATAAATCTAAGTTTTTTGCGACTAGCAAGCAATTCGTCAAAACATCGCCCGTGTTCATTTTTTGCACAGGTACTTTTTCTGGAGACCATGCAAGTTGCAAATCATTCATGGATATATTGCTAATAAGCACAGGATATTTGTTGCCATTTCTTGCGGTTATTAAAAGTTTAAAATTCTCATACTCTGGAATTTCAACATGGGCAAACAACCTTCTCGCACGCTCATCACCTATGGATTCTGCGGCGGCTTCAACTTTATCTATCAATATTTTATAGTCTTCGCTATGCAAAATAAAGTTTGAACAGCCTATTTTTACTAAACCCTCAAGGGTTTCGCGGGTTGGATTGTTAATCATTATAAGAGGAATAACCGAGCGCATTACTTTATCTTGCCGTGCAATTTTTAGAAAATCAAATAATGCTTGGTTCTCCTGAGTGTAGTCACATAAAAATATAGGATATTGACCTGAAGTTAAAGCTAGATTGGCATAAGGCACGTTTTCCACGGCTTTGGGTATAAATCTTTGATACATGAGTGTGCGAATCAACTTTTCGCGGATTGCCGGCTCGCTTGAATAAATGAGAATTTTAGAACCTACTGGCATATTATGCTATACCCTTGGATTTTTCTTCTTTAGCCATGTTGCGCAGAAGAAAGTTGAAAAAACTATTCCTGTAATCAGAAATACTACTATTCCCATGCAGGCAAGGTCTCCAATGCTTTTTAACCCCTTGTGAGCTGTGAATAGCATTCCTACAAAACCCGCTGCCGTTGTTGTGGAACTTGCCATAACATTTCTGCCCGTGGTATCTATAAGTTCCCTTAAAGTCATTTTATCGCTTGATATCCAGCTTATAATAAAATGAATTGAACAATCTATACCAAGCCCCAAAATCATAGGAATAACTATAACGTTGTAAATACCTATTTTTCCAAAGTCAAAGAAATGGGTTAAAAATCCTATAAGCCCAAGCGTTAAAACTATCCCCATTGCAAATGACAAAAAGCCAGTGGCGAAGAGAGGTAGCTTTCTAAGGCTTATGGCAAGGCTTGCAAATATCATAATGGTCATTAAAAATGCCAATTCAAAACTATCTGCTTTTACAGATTCTATAACATCGGAGAGGATGAATTGCGATGAGAATACTCTCAGTTTTTCGCCGTTGAAATTCCAGTTGCCGTAATCCTCCTGGAATTTGCGAACGGCATGTGCGTCCCAACCGGGATAATTGCCGTAGATAAAACCTATTTTACCGTAAGAGCCATCTTTTTCACGAAGCAAATCTAGTGACCATTCAGGGATATCTTCGGCGGTAAAAGTTTTTTCTATTTGAGCTAGCTCACGTAGATTCGCTATATTGATGGAGTCGTCGCCGGAGGCTTTGTCAAACACTCTGGCTTCTGCAAATTCGTGAATTTCTTGTATTATTTCCAAGCGTTCCTTTTGCGCATCTTCGGGAGGGACAAAGGTCTTGAGCGTTAAAAAGCTGCGGAGCGTAGGGTCGTTTTCCTTATGCAGACGAATCATCAAAGTGTCATAGAGTTTATCGAGCTGTTCCCGAGTTGAACCCATAACCGCTGCTGGTGTTGAGGACTTGCGGTTGCTAGAAATGGTGATTCCAGTTGCAATGCCCTTTTCTACCTTGACTTCCTTTTTGCTTTCTTTTGCTACCCTGCGAAGGTTTTGCAGGTTGTGCTCAAAGTCCACATAAGGGGCAAAGCACAGGGAAATTACGCCAAAGACAAAACCTATAATAGCTAAGTGCTTAAAAAATTTGAAAATTCTCGCTTCGCTCCAGTCATTGGGCAAAAAGCTATTTTTCGGAGCGTGCGGAATGCCACCGGAACAAAGTATAATCACAGGCAAAACCAAAAGAGCAGCAAACATACTGAACACAACACCAAGGGATGCCACTACGCCAAACTCGTAAAATCCGCGGAAATGAGCTACCAAAAGAGTGAGAAATGCGGCGACAGTTGTTCCGCTTGCGAGCAGGAACGGTTTGAACATTTCAATTTGGGCGTGTTCCAATGCATCTTCTATATTGGGATATTTTGATAACAGTTTTTGAGTTGTGCCTAAAAAATGTATGGAATAATCTATGCCTATACCTAAAATTATAGTTGCGACAAAGATGGTAAATGGATTTAGGGTTCCATAAAAAACAGCGGTAAAGGCAAGCATAGGAACGCATGCGTAAAGCACGGTGGATATAACCAAGAACGGGCCTTTGATGCTTCTGAAAAACCAAATTGTTAAGCCTATTATCAATACAAGGCTTATGGCAAAGGATGTGACCGAATCATTTTGCAGGTCTTCAACCTCTTTTAATCCTTCGTAGGTTCCTTCAACGGAAAAACGAATTGGAGATGGATATTGCCTTGCTCTGAAATGCTGTATAAGGGTATCTGAGCGAGCTAGGATATGCCCTACAAACGCGTAGTCCGTTGATGGCATAGCTAATTTTGCCTGCACAACTCCGTTGAATAAAATTTTGCCGGTACTATCAGGTAATGGGCAACCTATAAGCCTTGTTCTCAGGTGTTCCGGTATGGGTGCTTTAGGATCCCAACCAACAGTTGCGGGTGTAGCCACTGCCGCGGAATCGGTTTCTTCTTGTTTTTCCTTTTTAAAGAAAGAATCAAATGCGCTTGCGGCTTCATCTGGTAGCCCTAGTTCCTGCGGAATGTTTGCATCAAACCATACCCTTCCTTTCTTTTCCTCTTTTTGCACTAAATCCACCACAAGTGGTAAATTTTTTCGTCCTAGTTCCAATTGCACATCTTCCAGATTATCCCTGATTCTCTCCAAATGTTCAATAGGCAGGTAAAGCAGGGCATTATCCTTAAAAAATTTGTTATCGTTATCAACCTGAACGGATACATAATCGTCATTCCAGTTATCTTCGATGTATTTCCTTATTTCATCCTGTAATTGCACAACCAGTTCAACGTTTTCGCTTTGAACGGCTATCATAAAGCGGTCTGTACTGCCAAAGCGTGTGAAGGATTCCTTTAAGGCTATAACGCTGGGTGTAGTTTCTGGCAGTAGCTTGGATAAGTCTGCGTCAATTTTTAGCTTTGGATATATGAGTATTGGGAACAAGCACAGCAACGTGATGCTCAGGTAAAAAGCCAGGGCTTTGAATTTATTTCTGCAAATTAACGGTATATACCAATTTGAGAATCTTTCCAGAATGGGGTGTTTAGAATCAGTCATGTAGGGAAGGTAGAAAAAAAATATCTATTTTATGCCCTATTATGGCAAAATTGATTTATGCCTTGCCTTTCCTCATTTT
>Ga0268262_10001404_pt1 | contig 29767 bp, 26 predicted proteins | sample TergutNc150P3_FD_190354 | JGI IMG/M metagenome (GOLD analysis project Ga0268262, IMG submission 190354) | Nasutitermes corniger P3 segment gut microbial community from laboratory colony in Florida, USA - Nc150 P3 (SPAdes) (version 2) | ecosystem: Host-associated > Arthropoda: Insects >... | reverse complement strand
TATGGTATTAACAATCTTGTAGGCGGATTAATAGTATTCTTTACTTTCCTGAATGGAGCTATGAGCGTTGCCATAAGACGTTTTTTATGCATTGAACTTGAAAAGGGGAATGTGGAGCGACTCAAACAAATATTCAGCATGAGCATAAATATATACTTTTGTTTAGTAGGAATATTAATATTATTAGCTGAAACGGTAGGGCTTTGGTTTTTGAATACTCATTTGAATATTCCTCCAGAAAGAATGACTGCCGCAAACTATGTGTATCAGTTCTCTATTTTAGCTACTTGCATAGGTATAATAAATATTGCATACAGCTCGGCAATTGTCAGCCATGAAAAGATGTCTTTTTTTGCTTATTTAAGTATTTTAGAGGCATTATTGAAACTCGTGATTGTTTATGTTCTTGTTTTGTTTTCCTACGATAAATTGATTCTACTTAGCGGTCTTTTTTGTGCTGTGAGTTTTATAGTATTTTTCTGCCATAAACTTTACTGCAACAAATATTTTATAGAAACTTTATATAAACCTTTCTGGGATAAATTACTTTTTAGAGAATTAATTAATTTCACAGGATGGAATGTAGTTGGAAGCGTATGCGTTCTTCTTTGTACTCAGGGTATAAATATATTGTTCAATTTTTTTCATGGGGTAAAATTAAATGCTGCTTTTGGAATAACCAATCAGGTAAACAACTTTATAACGCAATTTGTCAATAATTTCAATGTGGCTTTAAATCCGCAGATTAATAAAGCATATATTTATGATGACCATTCTAATTTGCACAATTTGATTATCAAGGGTGCTAAGTATTCTTTCTTTTTGTTTTTTGTAATAAGCGTTCCTCTTATTCTGAATATGGAGTTCATATTAATTTTATGGCTAAAAAATGTTCCAGATTATACGGTTGATTTTTGCAAAATTTTATTGATAACTTCATTAATTGTTTCTATACAAATTCCATTTAACCAGGCTATTGTCGCATCAGGAAAAATAAAACAACTCAATATAATAACTGCTATTTCTGCTATTATTTGGACTTCATTTACATATATCTTTCTCAAAATAAATTTCTCACCTATATCATACTATTATATTGGTCTAGTTTTAAATACATTAGGAATTATAGTATATATATTTTACTTGAATTTTATAATAAAATTACCTATTCAGGATGTTTTAAAAAAATTATTTATACCTATTATTACAATTACTTGTATTGCTATTCCTATTCCAATATTTATCGCATACAATACTACCGAATGGCAAGCTCTTTTTCTTAGCTGTGGTTGTTTTTTTATTATATGCTCGGTTGCTATTCCATTTATTGGAATGAATAAGAACGAAAGGATATTTTTCTTTCAGGGCATAAAAAATTTATGTTGTAAAATCCGATCAAAAATATAAAGATTGAATTTTTGTCAAATGCTTAAAAGCATATCGGCAAATCCGGAGCAGACAAGTAGCATGGAGTGTCTAAATTTTCAATTGGATATTCTTTTGTCGAAAGAATAGGTGTAACATTCAACATTTTTTTGTTTATGAAAGTTATTTCCAAAACGCTTGGCAATGCAGTTCCCCGAATAATACTTACACAATTGTTTGCATGTATATGGCTAATATAAAAAGTTTTCTTTAAATTTTCAATAGCTATTTCAAATTGTTGTCCTTTGCAATCTAAGTCGTGAAATTCAATGACGAAACCATTTATAAACTCAAAATATGGTTCAAAATCTGGTAAAACTCCATATTCACAACCCTCAATATCCATTTTGACAAAAATACCAAGTTCTTTTAAATTTTCTTTTTCTATATATTTAAAAACACTAGCTACAGATATAAATTGCTCGTTGTCTGCATTTCCTAAAAAAAATTTATGAAAAAATCTATTTTTCTTTTCATTAAACATTTCCCAAAATGGGAAATGTTTCTTATTTCTTGCCCATTCTAGCATTCGGCTGGCTACTGAAAATTGTCTCTTAAAGAAAAATAATTTTAAAGCTTCAAATATTTTTTTTATAATAGCACTTTTGCAGAACATTTCTTTGCTTATGGAGTAATCAAAACCATGTAAAATCACATTTCTATTTTTTATAAAATCCCATTCAAAACTCCAATCATGATTTATGCCAAAACTTAACAAAATTTTACTTTTTTCAATTTGGCTTTTGCTTAAAATATAACCGCCATCTCCAAGATTACCTATGCGTACAAGGTCACCTAGTTCAATGGGTCTCAGATTCTGTATATTGTAGCATATAATACTTGTCATTTTCATCTCCTAATTTAAAATTAAATTCACCAATCTTTGCAAATCATCTTTTTGCCTTTTATTTATTTCTAAAAATCTTTTCTTAGCCTTTTCAACATAAATATCCCTATTCGTTGTCATTTTTATCATTGCTCTGAATAAATCCTCAGGATAAAAAGGCGAAAAATAAATTGACATATCTCCACAAATCTCAGGTATAGAAGTGACATTGGAACATATACTTGGCGTAGCATACATAGCAGCTTCTATGGGCGGATACCCGAAACCTTCTATAAAACTCGGATAAACAAGCGCAAAAGCATTTTTATATAAATAGGCAAGTTCATTGAAATCTAGTTTTTCAAAGACAATACAATTCCTTATATTCGCCTCAATTTTTCCTACTAAAATGCAATAATATTCATTGTTAGTCAATAAGCAAAATTTTTCCCATTGTTCAAAAAATAAAATCACATTTTTATTGGTTCTATCTACAGATACGAGTAAAAAATATTTCTTGCCTTCTATTTGTATTTTATTAATATTTTCTTTTTCTCCAAAAAATTCATTGCTAATAGGTGCATAAAATACGTTTGTTTTATTTTTTGGGCTACCTAAAAAATATTGAATACTATACTTAGAATATTCAGAGTCAGTAACTACGAACACATTGGGCATCTGAATTAATTTTATCAAATTTGTATAACCTATTGATACCATTTTCTTTTGCTTTATATAACGCATACCTCGCCTTAATAAAACCAGTGGAAATAAAAGAACTTTTACTATAAGTTTTATTTTGCTTTTCTTTTGTTTAATTGAGTACTTTTCTACAAAAATTTTTAATGGTTCGGATTGTGGAATTTTAAAATATTCCAAAGATTTATCCCACAAATCATGACAAACAATAATTATTTTACATTTTAAATCACATAAATCAAAAAGATTATAGAGTTGAGCAACTCCAATAAAAAAAGTATCTATCTGCAAACCATTTATTGTCTCAAATATTTTTTCTTGACGAATATTTAATAGTGTTATTTTATATTTTCCTGCTATCTCTTTCATTTTCTCATTTATGAGGAGATTTTCATCATAAAGACCATAAATGGTAACCTCATTATTCAATATTTCATACAATATTCTTTGCGTGTAAATCACACCGCCGCTGTTATCATGTTTACTTTGTAAAGTTATAAAATCAAACAAAATTCTTTTCATATTCGAAACCTCATTAAATATACAAAATTAATGTAATACTCTCACTCTCATATACTATCTTTCTCTTTCAATTTTTCATACAACGTTTCCAAATATCTCTTACCCCATTTTAAATCAGGTTCCATATAATTACCTTCAGCCCATTCGTTCCAAGATTTGATAAATATCAATCTATGCTCATAATCTTTATGCTTAATTTTTTCCAATACTTCATCAACGTGCCTACCAAACAATTCAGGCGAAGAGCCTGTCATAATCAGAGCCTTACGACCGCTACGTGGTGAATGATCCCAATTCGGTATTACTGTTGGAATCACGTCTGATTTGGAATCTATCGGTTGACTGAAATAAATGGCACATTTCCTGTAAGGATAAACCCTATTGGCACGATGAAATATCTTCTTTATATAGTCACGAATTTTCACAATAAAAGTACGTTTATTTATAACGGCACTAAGTCTAACAAAATTGATAGAATCAAACCCAAATCCTCGCATTTTATCGCAAAAATCTTCCTCATTTTGTTCTCCGTGAGATTGAGCTATAAAATGTATGCCGGAAAGACCATTTTTTAAAGCCAAATTTCTCCACAATTCAATGAAATGCTTAGCATCAGGTAGTTCATTTGGTGCATAAACCATAAATAATGGCTTACCATCAATCGTGATATAGCGTTTATCTTTAAACGCTGGTAAAACAACATTAAAATGAGCTATATAATCTTCATCGCCTGGATATTCCTGTTCAATAAGTACATTTCTATTCTGTAAACCATGATTAAACCCTTTCCAAGACATATTTGCCCAAGCTAAACAAAAGGGGAAAATCGGTTCATTACTGAGCAACACTTCATTAAATGGGCGTTCCAATAACCTTTTCCCATTTCCAAACCAATAATGCCAATAACAGAAACCTTCTATTCCATACGCTTTTGCCATATCAGCTTGAGCCTTCCTTGTCTCAGGAACTCGTAAATCATAGTACCCTAAATCGGCAGGAATAAAAGGTTGGTAGTGATTTCTGAACAATTTTTGGGCTTTCCCTACATTAGTCCATTCGGTAAAACCTTTCCCCCACCATCCATCATTCTCAGGGATAGGATGAAATTGAGGTAAATACAATGCAATTACTCTTACTTTCATATACTAAATTCCATTTTAAATTTTTCAAATATCTCTGCGAATAGTTTAAAAATCACATCATTTGAATATTTTTCTAAAAACACATTCCTCGAATATTCATTAAATTTGCTAGTAAACCTTTTAGGGAATTCATTTATTGCTTTTATAAACTCCTCCTCTGTTTCGCATTTTGCTCCGGTTTTTTCGAGGTTAATCTCGTAACCCCTAAACGCCTCACCTGTACCAATTATGTTCTTTCCGTGCATCAATGCTTCGCAAGTTTTTACTTTCATACCACCGCCTTGAAAAATAGGAAAAATCATAAAATCAGCATTTTGCATAGTTTTCTCCAAATTTTCGACATAACCAATAATTTCCAATTTATTGTTTTTTGGCAAATTAGCCTTGTTCATATCTTTACCTATGATTTTGAGCCTTATATTCACAAATGGCAATACTTTTTCTATAAACCACTTTATGCCATGAATGTTAGCGTAAAAATTGCTTCCCAAAAACAAAGCCGTAGGAATGCTGGAAATTTCTTCTTTAGAAAAATCTATAGATTTATTCGAAAAACTGACAGGAATAATGGCATCGGCAACTCTGCCATAAAGTCTTTGGACTGTCAGTTTATCGTTTCCATTGAGTACTATTACTTTATCTGAATATTTACAAGCCCACTCCTCATTTTTTTTAATTATATATTGCCGAATTAAATTATATGGATGTTCTTGCTTTATATATTCATATTCACAATTATGAAAAAATGTTATAATTTTTTTTAATGGATATTTTTGCTTAATAACTTTAGCAAGTTTTCCATATTGTGCCGAGTCTATCCATACAAAATCCATATTTTCACATAATTTTAAAATTTTTTGTTCATTCTCATTACTTAAAGCATAATATCTACCGAAAAGAAGGTTCATTCTTTTTGATAATACCGATATTTTATAATGATCAAATAAATTAAAATATACAAGAGAGTTATTATAACACAAGGCATTATAGTTACGCTGTAAAACTTGCAAGCCGCCAAAAATTTTGCCATTAATGTCTTTATTAGATATCATCAATATACTAAACATATTTAAGCCCCAATTACAGATTTATAAGGAATTAACAAATCATACCATTTATCAAAAAATTTGTAAAGTGTATAAGAACCATAAAAAATTATAAATACGTATAAAATATTACGTTTATTTGTTGGCAAAATTCCTAATATATAACCTAACAATAAAGCCATACCTAACAAAAAATAATCCTGCATTCTTATAATTTCTTGCATTTGGTATTTAAACAAAATGCCAATACAAAGAGATAAAACAAAACAATTAAAAAATATATTATAGTTATCTGAAATATTTTTTTTGTGACGAAAAAAACAAAAAATAGAAATAAAAATAACACTTCTCAAGAGTGAAAATATTTTTGCAAATAAACTGTCATCTATGTCTTTCTGGTAATTTAAGTAAGTATAAGATTTATATGCAATATTTGAATCAATGCCTATAATAGTAGCTATAATAGAGACAACTTGTTCCATAATAAGATTCATCAAAGGAGATTCTGCTAAAATTAAACAAACTATATATAAAATTATAACTAATTTCGTTGAAATTTTTTTATTCAAGAAGAAATAACATGGAAACATTAGAATTGCTGAATGATGTATAGTAGTCGCAATTATTATAGTCATAGAGAATTTTAATATATTTTTAGATAGAATGTATCTAATTCCGTAGAAAAATATAGCAACAGCAAGACCTTGCCTTAATGGAAAAGGACTTGTAAAAAAAAGCAAACAAATAAAAACATTTACCGGACTTTCTGGGAAATACTTCCACGAGCAGTTGTAATATATCCAAAAAATAATTGCATTGTAAAAAATCAATAAACTAGTATAACTGCCAACTAAATTATAAAATATGAAATTTAATAAAGTATAACCTGGTTCCATTATTACTTTTGTCCCTGAATATTTTGGATTAAAAAAACTATCTAAACTAACGCTATAAAAAAAATCATGAAACTGTTCCCAGTCAGTACCAGTTTCCCAGCGTAAACCACGAAATAACACAAAAACCAACGCCGTTGCTAACATTACTATTTTCTTATCCGAGGCTGAAACTCCCTTTACACGATCTGTCAATAAAATAAATAATAAAGCAGAATATATAACTATATAAATCGGCATAACATCAACCTAATTTTGTAAGAAAAAAATAACAAGAAATATATATTATGCCTCATTAAAAACAATAAGTATCGCTGCCAAATGTCTAGTAATTCAGGATTTACCTGATTTATTGTATATGAGAAAAATTCTTTATTTAAACATTCTTTCAATTTTTTTACACAGAAAAAAAATGATTTGCTGCAAGCTAAATTTCTAATAAAAAAAACAATGTGCAAATAGTTTACATTTACATACATTTCGTATTTTCCCAGTACCTTTGAAAATAATGACTCCAATTTATGACCAACAATTTCTATATCACAAGCAAGATTGTCAATATATTTTTCAGTTATAGAACCAATATTTCTTCTATAAAAATAATGATAATTTTTATCAATAACAACTTTATTTGCTTTATGCAAACACATTAGACAAAACAACAAATCTTCAGCATATCTCACTTCCGTTATAAATCTAATTTTATCTATTAAATCTTTTTTAAATATCATATTATGGGTGTGACCAGCAATAGGTTTTTTCTGAAAGCCTTTTCCGTAAAAATAAAATTTTGGCATTAAATTCATTTTAATAGAATCGCCAACATATTCATCTTCAAAGAAGGAATTATCCTCTTTTTCTTCTTTCAATCCTTTAAACACTATACCTGTTATCGCTATATCAAACTGTTCCTCAAATTTTTCAAAAATAGAACTGTAAATAGATTTGTCAATCCAATCATCGCTATCAACGAAAGCAATGTATTCACCAGTTGCTTGTTCTAAACCTGCATTTCTTGCAGAACTCACTCCGCCATTTTCTTTATCAATAATAACTATACGATTATCTTGCTCTGCAAATTTTCTACAGATAGCCAGGCTGTTGTCTTTTGAGCCGTCATTTATAAGAATAATTTCGCAATTACGCCAATCTTGCAAAACAACAGAATTTAGACATTCTTCTAGATATCTCTCAGCATTATAAATTGGAATTATTATGCTAATTTTAAGCATTTATAAAAACCTCATAAAAAGTTCCGTTTTTATTTAATAGCTCTTCGCTAAATCTATAGCTCAATTTATGAAATGGTGTTAGGTCTTTAATTTGCTCAAACCGTTTCCCATCATAATTATCAAAAAATTCAAGCAATAAAATATGTGGAGTTGAATTGCAAACTTTCGGAATTTTTTTTCTTTCTTCTTTATATTTGTTACTAGCTATCTCGAAAAATATATGGAATATGTAATAATCTATCGCAAAATTATTTTTTTTCCAGTATTCATAAAGCAATCTTTTTGTTGCAGTCAAAAGTGTATTATTTGCCTTCGCAGAAATAAACCAATTGGAAATTGCAATGGTATGCCCATCTTTGCCTGGTTTTAAACATTGGTACAAAAATAAATCAGAATCTGTAATATATTTAGGAATATTTGGGCTTGTACATAAAACCGTTGCGTCCATCCATATCCCACCGTATTTTATCAATAGTTCAAGCCTGAGCAAGTCAGAAAAGTGAGCATCGCTTATTATTTTTTTCTTTCGTTTTTCAATTATATAATCTGGGAAAGAAACATAGTTAAATAAATTGTTTGAATCCAATTCTACTATCTCATATTCTTTCAAATATTTTTTCACAGAAGTAAGACATTTTTTTACTACAAGCGGAGCGGTTTCAAAACCTTGAAGCCAGCATACGAAAATTTTATTTGAACGTTCATTTTGCAGAATATTATCTGGCATTTTTTCTAAAACATATTTATATTTTTTTTGCAATTTATTCTTTATTTTTAATTGTATTGTCAATCGTAAAATTTCTAAAGCCGTTTGGGAAAAACCCAATAAAAATAATTCCATCGCAGAAAAAAGAAAAACTCTCGCTCTTATCAAATAACAGACAAATTTGAAACCACCTTGTTTCTTAAAATGCTTAAACATTAAAATCATCCTTTATTCTAGTTGTTGAAATTTCTGGGGTTCTTTCCAAATAAACAACTTCGCACAAATCTTTTAAAAAATCAAACTTGCCTTTCCAATCATCTCCCATCACAAAAGTGTCTATTTTATATAGTTTAACATCTTCATTCTTTTGTTCCCAATTTTCCTCTGGAATCACCAAATCTACATAGCGAATTGCTTCCAGCATTTGCTTTCTCTTTTCATAGCTGAAGTAACAGACTTTGTTTTTTGAATTTTTATTAAAATTTTCGGTGGATAAAGCCACAACCAAATAATCGCCCAAAGCCTTTGCTCTTTGCAGAAGGTTTATATGTCCATAATGCAGCAAATCAAAAGTTCCGTAAGTAATAACTCGTTTCATATTTTTTCTCCATTTAATTCAACAATTTCATAATGATTTTTTTGAGACTCTGCTGGAGGAATTTTCATATAATCGCCATACATATGAGTTAGATATTCATTATACATAAAAGGACCTCTATATTTAAATTTTTCAAATTCATAAAAAGTTCCATCACCAAAATATTCTTTTGGCACGATTTCCCTTGTTCTATAGGCTCCCATAATAGTTCCTATGAAGTTTGAATTGTCAATTTTTTGGCTTTTCAAAAGTTTATCAATTTTCTGCTTTTCTTTGGTGGCATTAAAAAATTTTTCTATAGGTAATTTTTCCATAATTTTCAATAAAAGATTTTCCTTAAAACTGCGTTTTCTTTCCCTATCAATGCTATCCTTATAGCAAAGCGACATCAGCATTCTATGCGTAAGTACATTAAAATAATGCCATTTTCTCAAGTATTTATTATTGGGAGTTCCATCTATGGGAAAAATATCAACGGAAGCATGAGTCCATTTTTGAGCATTGCCTATTCGCTTTTCTATAACTTTCGTGTTTGTATTTTGCACTCTTGTTATATAATATTGGTATTCGGGATTAGTGATAAAATTTTCAATTTTTATATGTTTGGATAATTTGCTATCCGCTATATTCAAAAATCTTTCATAGTCGTTTCTAGGCATTGCAATATCTATGTCATCATCCCAAGGAATAAAACCTCTATGACGAATAGCACCCAAAAAAGTTCCACCTATGATGAAGTATTTGAGATTATTGGCATCACATATAGCAACAATTTCATTTAAAATATCAAGCTCTACAAGCTGTAATGCTCTGATGTTATTGCTCATATAGCTCCTCATATTCATTCACAATCTTCTCCCAACTATACTCTTTTCCTATTCTACCTTTCGCCAGATTTCCAAAATCCTCAATTTCCCTTTCCTGCATCTTATCTGCATCATCAATCAATTTCGCTAAACTGCCCTTTTCTTTTGAAAAGTATAAAACTGCGTTTTCCCCAACTTCCCTATTAAAGCAAACATCCAAAAGCAAATTCAACTTTGTGCTTGCCATAGCTTCCAAAAGAGAGGGATTTGTGCCACCTACACTATGCCCATGAATATATCCAAATGCCTGCTCCCTGATTTTTTTCAACAGCTCCTGTTTGTATAAAGCTCCGGCAAAAATTGCCTTGCTTTTAAATTGGCGCTTAATATCGCTGATTATAATAAGTTTTTTCTGTGAATTGCTATTGTTGAACTCACTGATTATAATCCCAAAATTATTCTCTGGAACATTTCTGCCCACAACCAAATAAAATTCACCTGGTTTTATATTGTTCTTGCTATACCAGTTTTGCAATTCCAAATCGTCATCACTTATCTGAGATTTTACTAAGTCTGCTCCGTAAGCTATGAATTTTGTTTTTGGTTCAAACTTTTTATATTCATTTTCAATATATTTTTGAATTTCTCTTGAATCGCAAACAACCAAATCTGCATTCTTCACGGAATATTTTTCCGATATTTTCCAATAGTGTCTAATAAACCAATTGTATTTTTTCCGTTTAAATTCCCAGCCATCCGGGTTTATTAGCAATTTTATTCCTAGGCTTCGCAGTTGTTTTTTATGCAAAGAAATGAACAAACCTATGCGAGAGGCAAGAACGTAAATTACCGAATTTTGAATATTGTTTTGTTTTATGAATTCCATAGACCTTCTCAGTGCCATAACGTCATAAATAACGGCCTTAGCACTGCCAAGCCTATTCGTAACATTAATGCCAAAGCAATCTGCCCCATTATGCTTAAAGTTTTTTTCGGCAGAATTCAAACAGGAAATATGGTATTGTATATCTTCATTTTTCTTTTTTGCAGTCAGATTTTCAACAAATGTTTCAAAGCCGCCGTGATGAGCAGGCAAGCCTTTGGAACCTATTATGAAAATATGCTTCACCCAACCTCCCTTACAAACTCCAACAGAGGCTTTAAAAAAATAACCCTAACATTAAGCATTGGCTAAATATAGAAAAATCACTTTTGTAACGCCGGCATATTCTTGCTCAAACAGTGCAAACTCCCGCCCTCCTCAATGGGAACGGTGCAATCCAGGCCTATAACTTCCCTATCCAAAAATACGCTTCTAAAGTATTTCAAAGCGAGGGAATCAGCTTCGCAATTATATGTTGGCACAATCAAGCCGCCATTTGCAAATATAAAATTCATATAAGATGCCGGCAAAGTCTCTTTGCCCAATTGTCTTTGCGGCGGAAGCGGCAAAACATCAACTTTCGCATTCTCATAATTTTCACTTAGCCAAACTTCAATTTCCTTTTGAATCTGCTCAAAGCCTGCCGCCATAACCACGTGGTTTTTAGCTACGAAACGAGCGAGGTTATCTATATGCCCATCTGTATGGTCACCGTCCAAGCCTTTGGGCAAAATTTTAAGCGATTTAATGCCAAATGACTTATGCAAATTTTCCAGCAATTCGCTTTTCCGTTCCTCAGGGTTTCGCTTTTCACCAAAAAGGCACGGGGCTGTTGTTAGGCATAGGCCATCACCGTTGAATTCCATTGCCCCACCCTCCAAAATCCAAGGCTCTTTTTTGAACGGAATTTCCATCAATCCTGCAATTTTTTCCGGCACGGCATTGTCCAAATCCCAAGGCGGGAACTTTCCGCCCCAAGCGTTGAATTCATAGCTTAAAATATTCAACTCGTCATCGCATTTAACAAAAAAAGGGCCGTAGTCTCTAATCCATATATCATTATGCGGAATTTGCAGAGCATCCAAAATTTTCACGGGCAAGAAGCGGAGAATTGTCTCTGCGAGTTTTGAATAAAAAGCATCTATCTGCTCTTGGCGAGATTCCCAATTCTGTTTGTTAATCGGCAAAGCCAGCCAAATAGCAGCCTGCTCTTCCCACTCGGCAACATAGCGGATTTCGCTCATTGCTCATTCCACGTATTGAGAATGTCGTAATACAAATCTGTACGGCGGTCTCTGAAATGAGGCCAAATTCTGCGATTCTGCTCAATTTCATTAAAATCTATAACAGCATTCATTGCAGCAACATTCGTTGAGAGCTGTTTCACAATAAAACCATCCGGCGCGCAAATAAAGGAACTTCCCCAAAATGAGAGATTATTCTCTTTGCCTGTTCTGTTTGCAGCTAAAACAAAAAGCCTGTTGGCTATGGCGTGCCCTCTCATAACGGTTTGCCACGAATCCAATTGGCGTTCATATATTTTTTTAGGCTCGTTGGAATCCCAGCCTATTGCTGTTGGATAAATGAGAATGTCTGCGCCCTGCAAAGCCAAAATACGTGCCGCTTCGGGGAACCATTGGTCCCAACATATTAAAACGCCCAAGTTTCCAACACTTGTTTTGATTGTCTTAAAACCTGTGTCGCCTGGGGTGAAGTAGTATTTTTCGTAAAAATATGGGTCGTCCGGGATGTGGCTTTTGCGGTAAAAGCCTGCAACCGAACCGTCTCGCTCAAAAACAAAAACACTGTTGTGGTAAATCCCCTTTGCTCTTTTTTCAAAAAAGGGAAAAACCAGAACGCATTTCAAAGACTTGGCAAAATTTTTCCATTCCTTTATAACGGCAGAGTCTTTGGAAACCGCGCAATCAAAATGTTTCTCGTTTTCTTCAAAAGGGAAGTAAGGGGTGTGGCAAAGTTCCGGCAACACGAGCAAATCAAACCGCCCCTTGTTTGCCAAAGCCTGAGCTTTATACCATTCCAAGGTTTTAGCCGCGCTTCCCAGCCACTTTCCTTGCAGGGATAAAATTTTTATTCCTTTTTGCACTGTTAAAAGGTAGAAATTTCTTGATACCTATTTTTCTATTTTTTATATATGTATTTCAAATTTTTGGGCATTTTTGCATCGGTTGCGTTGCTTATACTGTTCGCCTGCTCAGACGACAATGACAACCCAACTTGGCCCTTTGAAAGAACTGTTTTAGAAATAGCAATTGCTAAACGCCCTAGCTATTATCTCCTGACTTGGCGGCATCCCATTGAAAAAGCAGGCTTGCAGAACTATTATATATGGATAGATACAACTGTTGTTAGAAATTCCGAGCAAAGCGTTTCTCAAGCGCAGATAAATCAGGCTTCAAAAGTAATTCCATATAGTGGCATCGGAGACGGTGATTCTCTGAATTTGACAAATTTTCTCAGCAGCGAATTTTTGGAAAGAGACAGTTTGCACATCGCTATTTGGGCTGGATATTCTGGAAAAGGCCAAGGCGTAGTTCAGCATAAATTTATTTTTTTTGGGGATGATATTTCTCCGTCTATGGTACGTTTCAGCGATTCCAGCTCTTCAAACGCAATTTGGATAGACTGGATGCGCCCAACCGACCAAAGAGATTTTTATTCACCAGAAATTACAAACGGACCGATAGCAGGCTACAATATTACCGTGCAAGCCAGAAACAGCAATGAAGATATTAAATATGCCGGCATAGAAATTAGCCTGAATGGTAAAACAATAAATACCAGCAATATTCAAAGACTTCAAAGGTTCAGAAAAAAAGGACGCGAAACAGTGTTGGAAGGCGTTGCGAACCCAGAATCAAAACTCTTGAGATTTGCAGTAATAGACGGGAAAGGCTTTGACACAGACAATTTGCAAGCTAACAATTGGAGAATGAAAATTTCTAACTTGCTAGATACAGCTTCCTATCGTGTATTAATAGTCGCTTATGATAGTGCGGGCAACTCGTCCGGTTCAGAGGAAATAGAAAACGGCACATACATAAAAACAACAGATGCTATTCCACCTCTCATAGCAAACAAATTCTGGCTTTACAAGGATTCTGGAGACGGGCTTGCACATCTTGATTCAAACCGCTTGGTTTTATTTTGGCCTCGCAGCGTTGACCCTCTAACTAATCCCACGCAAATAGAGATAAATTCCACGCTTAATATTCCCTCAGGTTCTCGCTATAGAGAAGTGAGAGGTTATTTGATTGAGCAAAAAGACGGCAATGACTGGAAAATCATTTCCGATATTAAAGACAGCTACGCTCGCCACAGCCTGCAAAACGATTCAATGGTAGTAAAGGACGGTGGTGATTTTGTAAGCGATACTCTGCGATGGATTTCGCCGGGAGACACCGTTGTTCTGCGTATGCGAGCGGTGGATAGCTCAGGAGCATATTCAAAAGCCTGGATAGATTCCATTTTTGTTTCAAAAGGCGAACTATGGCAATATGAATGCCCGCTGAATTTTGTTCCTGTAAAAAATAATTCAGATGTTTTTTGCATGGAAAAATTGCAGCATATTTCCAATGATAAATTTGAAACAAGAGTTCTATACAAAGAAGCAAAGAAAAGGTGTGAGGACTTTGGTCACCATCTGTGCACCGAAGAGGAATGGAATGCCGCCTGTGCAAGCAGAGGTTCTTTCTACGGGGTTATAGAGGAGAGGGACTTTAAAGCATCTGATTTTTTATCCACATACTGCGGTGTTGGCACTGGCGATTCAGCTTCCGCAAAAGAGCCAGGAAAGAGGAGTAAAATTTGTGTAAGCCCAGATGGTATCAGAGATTTGCCAGGGCAGTTGCAGGAGTGGGTTGTGGGCAAAAACAGCTCCGGGGAGGAAGTCCCGTTGCTAAAGGGGAGCAGTTACGCGATTTTTGAAGGAGCTTTAAAGGTAGAGTTGGCCCAGTGCAAAAATAAATTCACCCCAACTCGCGTAAGGCCAAAATATACAACCAAGACAGCCTATAGATATAAAAGCGGTTCTCGCATAGATACCCTGTTTACTAAAGATTTATCCAGAACGCTCTATGACTCCTTGACACCAGATAAATTCAAAGACACTCTTTTATTTTATACTCTATGGAAAAATAATACCTTGCTCGGCGAAGATTACATTGACCAAGCTGAGTATCGCAGGAGAGGCGATAGTACGGGCTTATTGCTAAACGGCGAAAGAATTAAATGGCTAGACAAACTTTGGGAAGGATTGGAATATAAAAAGAAAGAACCGGAAACGGAGCATAGAAAACCAGTCTTGATTTTAGGAACGGAAAGCATAAACGCCACTAATTTCTTTCTAGACCCAACTGTTGGGTTTAGATGTTGCGCAGGTAGTAAGTAATTTTGGCTATTTACTATATTATGAATATGAAACTCCTTATATTAACTTTATTTTCCCTATGCTTTTTGGCTTGCATAGACGAATATGTTGATTCCATTGAGATTTATCCTGACGGAAGGGCGGTGTTTTTTGCAAGCATTTATCCTTGCGATTCAAGTTCAAATTATATAGAGGACGTAAAGGAAACTTATGGTTCTATTGAGGGGCTTAAATTTGATTCCGCCTGGTTTTCGCAGAAGGATTCGCTTTACTCATTGAATTTCAAGCTGTCCTTTGAAAATTTGCTCTCCTGGCAAGGTAGCAAAATCCTTGAAAAAGATTTAATAGGCTCTATCTCGTTGAAAAAAATAGATTCTCTTGAAAACGCTTATTCTTTTGAGAGAATAATAAACCCGAATGCAGAAAGCGAAGATGGTATGATTGTTCCCGAAGAAATAGTTTCCCCTATTATAAAAGAGCAAATTGAAAATAACGATTCCATTTACTGGGAGCACTTTCTTGTTTTGCCTAACGGCGCAAAGTTAATAAAAGAAAAACCCGCAAACTCAACTATCGTACAAGACAAAAATCCTTTAATCATCAATTGGCGGTTTCCAGCAAGCCAAACCATTTCAAAGCGCATATCGCTTAAAGCGGACTTTTACCTGCAAGACCCGCAAAAATCCAATATTAAGTGGATTGCAGGTGCTGTTGGTTGCGTTATAATGCTGCTTGCCATAGCCTTGTTGGTATTCAAGCTAAAAAAACTTGGTGTGGTTCTCAGAGACCTAAAAAACGCGGAAAAAAACATCAAAGAATAGATTTATCAAAGCCTACGCGCGCTTGAAAATGCACTTGTTCAGGGTGTTCTTTATTAATGCCAAAAATCACCACGTGGTGGCGAGTATTGGGAAAACGCATTAAAGCAACCTTTGCGTTGTATTCAACCTGCTGCATATAATTCAACTGAATGGAGCGAATTCTCCTCTCCCTCAATTCCTCTATGCTTATGGCATCTAAAACCCAGTCCGAATATCTGCAATTATTCACGTGATTGTTTAAGTCTATATCGCTGTACTTAACATCCTTTACCAAAACCATTTTAGGCATCCCATCCGGTTCTAAAAGATCTATGCCCCCTGGAAGCGCGCTCAACTCTGGATGCATCTCAAAGCGATAAGGCCCCTCTGAAAAGGATTTTGCCTTTCCATCCTTTAAATCTATCAATAGCCACGATGCTGTTGCCTGTATAATGGAGTTCCCTTGAACGTCGCGAACATCATAATCTCCCCACGCAACTTTTTCTGGATTAACATTCTTTATCCAGGTGCTTATGAAAATATCCTCACCCCAAAGCGGCAGATGCGAAATTCTCAGCCTGACCCTTGATATCAGCAATGTGTATTTGTCTTTTTGAATCATAGACAAATAGTCAAAGCCTTGGTCTCTTAGATGTATAAGAGATGTTTCTTGAAAAAACTCGCACAGCCTTGAGATACGCAAGTGCGCAAAAGTATCGCAGTCAAAAAAATTAACTGAAAATTTTTGAGGTTTTGTAAGCATAAAACTCCTAGAATTATTTTGAAAGTAAAATTTTGTTCATCGCAGAGACAAAAGCTGCTGGGTCTGGCAAAGCAGAGCCTTCTGCAAGCAGAGATTGCCCGTAAAGCACCAGAGGATAAGAACCGAGGTCTTCGTTGGCTTCTGCTTTTTTGAGCAAATTTTTGCAAATTTCGTGTTCAGGATTTATCTCCAAAATACGCTTTGTCTTTGGCACTTCCATACCTTGCAAAGACATCAGTTTTTCCATGTGCGCGCCCATTCCGCCAGCTCCCCTAACTAGCATACAAGGGCTGTCTTTCAGGCGGCTGGTCACACGTACCTCGCTGACTTCTTCGCTCAAAACCTTTTGCAGGGCTTCGCAGAGTTTTTCAAAAGTTTTCTTGCTCTCGCTTTCTGCTTTTTCCTCTTCTTTGCTCTTTTCAAATTCCAAATCGCCAAGAGCCAAGTCGTGGAATTTTTTGTCTTTGAATTCCCTCAAGCTCTGCATCATAAATTCATCTATGGCATCAGTTAAAAATAGAACTTCGTAGCCTTTTGCCTTGCAAGCCTCCAAATGCGGGCTGCCCTGCACAGCAGAAAGAGACTCGCCGATTATATAATATATTTCTTTCTGGCTCTCCGGCATTCGCGTAACATATTCTTCCAAACCTACAAATTCCTTTTCACTGGTTTTGGTACTTTTAAAACGGAGCAGGTTTTTCAGTTCGTCCAAAAATTCCCAATTCATATAAAAGCCTTCTTTTAATACAGCTCCCATTTCTATCCAGAATTTTGCGTAGTCCTCTTTGCGGTCTGTTGCAACGCTTTGCAATGTGTCCAGTATTTTTTTAATGGCGTGTTTTTTTAAGTTGGCAACTATTTTATTGCTCTGCAAAATTTCACGGCTTACATTCAAGGGCAAATCTTCGGTGTCTATAACACCTCGCGCAAAACGGAGCCAGTTGGGCAAAAGTTCCTTGCAGTCATCCATTATAAACACCCGTTTCACATATAGCTTTAATCCGTGGCTATGCTCGGACGCATAACGCACGCCAAAAGGCGCTCTGGATGGAATGTAAAGCAAGCTCCAGTATTCCTGCGTGCCCTCAACGTGGTTGTGACTCCAAGCAAGCGGTTCGCCTCCCTCGTGCGAAACCAGTTCATAAAATTCCTTATACTGCTTTTCTTCCAAATCTTTTGCGCTTTGCCGCCATATCGCGGGTTTTTCATTTAGCCGTTCAACATTTTCATTATTATCTTTGTCCAATGAATGGATATAAATGGGATGGGTTACGAATTCGCTATATTTGCGAATCACATTTTTCACCCTCCAATCCTGCGAAAAATCTCGGCAATCATCTTCGTCTTTTAAGTATATGGTGATTTTTGTCCCATTTTTCTCTTTTGGCAGCTCGTCTATCGAAAAATCGCCCGTTCCCTCGGATACCCACTGAAAACCCTGTTCTTCGCCTGCTTTTCTGGAATGCACCTCCAATTTTGAAGCCACCATAAACGCGCTATAGAACCCAACTCCGAACTGCCCTATTAAATTCACATCTCTTTTCGCATCGCCTGTGATGCTCTGCATAAAATTTTTTGTGCCGGAGCGAGCTATGGTACCAAGGTTTTGAATCAATTCTTCCCTATTCATACCAATTCCGTTGTCTTCTATGGTCAAAATTTTGGTGCTGTCATTTGCAGAGATGTCTATTCTGAGTTCCGTGCCTGCGGGTAGCAGACTTGAGTTTGCTATGGACAGAAATCTCAGCTTATCCAAGGCATCTGCTGCATTTGAAACCAATTCGCGCAAAAATATCTCTTTATTGCTATACAAAGAATGAACCATTAAATGCAATAAATCGCGAACCTCCGTTTGGAACTCCATTTTCTCAGACACATTACCTCCTAATGAACATTTTTTGAGAGAAATATAGCAAAAATTCACTTAATCTTTATTGAATTGTCAAAAAAATTACTATTTTGCTTTTAGTTAAACCCTAAAAAGGCAAAAATTCTTTGCCGCGGAGAAAAAATGTTCAGACTCAAAGTGGTCCTTCCAATGGCAACAGCCCTTGGCGTTGCTTTCTTATTGTCTTGCTCCAATGTAGAGGAAACTGTGCAGAAGGGCCAATGCACGGCAGCTCAAGGTGAATGGGACGCAACAACAAAGAAATGCGTGACCTGCCCAAGCGGCACGGCCAAGCAGACGGACGGGCAATGCGTGGCCAACGCAATACAGATAGCGGATGGGTCATATATTTGCCCCCCAAGAACAACCAAAAATGCAAACGGTATATGCGTTGCAGATGTTATCACAGTTGACCCTGCTGTTGCCGCTGGCAAATATTACTGCGATTACGGTAAGCTAGACCCCCTGGCCACAGATACTCACGATGACTGCGTTGAAATAGAATATCAGAGCCAATGCGATACGTGGGGCAAATTAGTACCTAGCTGCCAAGCCCAAGACAGAAGAACCGATATTAAATATTGCGATTTTGGGCCAGGCGAGTGCTATTGGGTATTGAAAGCCAGCGATTGCGATACGGAATGGGGCATAGTAGCAAGCAGTTGCGGCACTCACGGGAAATATCCCAATGGAACGGTATGCCCTGCTGGCAAAAGCAAGAGGCAGGCCGGAAACATAAACGACTGCACTGTAGGCGATGCTGGCATTACAGATGGCACTGCAACCCATTGCGATTGGGGAATGCCTCATATTGAGGATGGCGAGGTGAAAGGCGATTGCTGGCCGATGAACGATGCGGAAACACGCCAGAATTGCTTAAAATGGGGTAAAGGAGTTAAGACTTGCCCAACTTATGCCTGCCCTGCTGGCACAGCTAGGCCAACATTGGGCGCAGCGTGTGCGTTTACTAGCCCCAAATACTGCTTCTATGGAACGGCTGCTGAGTGCTGGCTAATAAATGGTTATGCTGAAGATCAAATAAAAACAGAAGCAGATTGCGAAGCAAACTATGGAATGGTGGTTACTAGTTGCGCCAATGTCACCTGGGACTTTTGCGACTGGGGGCAGCCTGTTATAGCGAATGGCAAAGTAGATAAAGGTTGCTTTGCGATAAAAAATGCAAAAGAGCGTAGCGATTGCCAATATGGCACAATAAGTACTACCTGCCCAACCAACTATACTTGCCCCACTGGGACAAAAAAAGCTGATTGGGGATGGGGTCAATTCGCGTGCGAACTTAATTAGTTCAACAAAAGGCGGCCTTCGGGTCGCCTTTTTCTATATTCCCCCTGAACGCGGAATATGGCTATTTCCAAAAAAATTCACTTTTTGATAAATCCTGTTAGCGGCGGTGGGCAGGGTAAGGTTGTGTTTGACTTTTTGCCGGAAATTATGCGCTCTATGGATTTTGATGAACAGGAATGGCAAAGAGAGTTCAGCATTTACGAATGTTTTGAAGAACAGGTTAAAGAAGCTCTGGCAAGTTCGGAATGTTTAATAGCGGTTGGCGGGGATGGCACTGCAACTGCGGTGTTCAGCGTTCTTTTGCGCCACCGGGAATTCAAAAGCGTGAAAATAGGCATTATTCCCCTAGGAACTGGAAACGATTTAGCCAGGGTTCTGAATCTCTACGATGCCCTTGTGAACAGGGGTTTGCTGTATATAGTTCGCAAATTGGTATCTGCAAAGTCTAGAAATTTTGATTTGTGGAAGGTGAATGGAAAATTTGCGATGGCAAACTATTTTTCTGCCGGCATAGATGCCCGTATTGCCCACGATTTTAACCAGGACAGAGCAGAGGGAAGAATAAAGGGCAATTCCGTAGTAAAAAACAAACTGCATTATGTAAAGAGATTTTTTGCGGATAAAAACTATCGTTTAAAAACAGGGGAATTGCGTATAACAGATAAACAAGGCGAAAAGAAAATTTTCCCTCTTGAAAACAACTGCTCAATTATCATAGGCAATATCCCAAGCTATGCGAGCGGAAGCAACCCCTTTGGCAAATCGGATATAGCAGACGGATTGCTTGAGGTTCTGCTGGTAAAGTCCCTAAAAGGCTTTCTGAAAGCGATTTCCATAGGAGCTGGCAGCTCTGTGATAAAGGCAAAGGAAATTGAAATTAACCTTGCAGAAGACGAATTTATTCAATTGGACGGGGAAGATTTCAGCGGCAAGCTGGAAATGCCCATTCGCATTGAATTCAGCGGAATGGTGGAAATGTTGTATTTATAAATTTTTTTACTAAAGTTTTTCAAAAATATGCCGATAAATTAAACGAATATAGGTATGTTTATGGTCAATGGTATTAAAAATCCACAAAATGAGCTTTTTGTGGCAGAAACAGACGCAAGCGTTAAGCGTGATTCATCTGATTCCGCAGGTTTTGCCAAAGCCCAGGAAAATACAAGAGGCTATGAGCTTTCCTTTTCTGACGAAGGCTGGAATGCTTTTGATAAGAGTGGCGCAAAAGAAGGCGATAAAAAAGAAAGGGATATCTCTGGAAAGGAAAAACTGAGCGAAGAAGACCAAAGAAAAGTGGACGAATTGGAGAAAATAGACAGGGAGGTGCGTGCCCATGAACAGGCGCATTTAAGCGCGGCGGGTGGATATGCGCAGGGTGGCGCAAGCTATGATTATGTAACGGGACCGGACGGCAAAAGATATGCAAACGGGGGGCATGTAAAAATAGACACAAGCCCCGAAAGAACCCCAGAAGCAACCATAAGAAAAGCGGACGTAGTTCGCAAAGCCGCCCTTGCCCCCGCAGAGCCTTCTCCGGCGGACAGGCAAATAGCAGCCGATGCCGCGAAAATGAAGGCAGACGCTCAAAAAGAATTAGAAATGGGGGCTAAATCCCCGCGCACCTTTACCTTCGCCCCAAAAATTTATTCCTGAACAAATTTTCAAGTTCGGGCCTGCCTTTAACTCCAAAAGAACCGTCTATCCAAGCGTGATATGTAAAAGGCACGTTGCGAGTTTTTAAAATATCCAGCATATCGGAAATCCAAACAAAACCGCCTTTTTCCCTGTTCAAAGTTGCCTCTATAACTCCAAATTCACCCAAATATATGGGCAAATTTCTCTCTTGCGCAATTTTCAAGTACAAATCCACTTCGTTTTCCAAAAACGCCTTATTTCGCCTGCTCAAATTCTTTGCATAATTCCAATCAAACCTGATGCGGCAAGCCGCTTTTTGCGGAACTTTTTCGCCCTTCATCTTTCCGCTTACCCTATAGGAATAACCTTGTTCCAAGGCAATGAACATTCTGGAAGTTGCATAATTGGCATCTGAAATGGTTTTTGTGATTCCAACAGCATTTTCTTCAATAATGACATTCCCGCCGTTCTTCTCCATCCAAAAATACCAGCCTTCTTTGCCGGTAGGGAGGTTGTATTTAGCTATTGTTTCAACAACGCCCTCCGGGGATTTTTTCTCAAAAACAAGGCTATCGAACCAAACTGTTCCTTCCCCTGCTTCTTGGCATTGCAAAGTTGGCCTGCCTATGTTGGCTGTTGAGGTATCTGCTATTGTTTTCCACACCCCCTCATAAAAATTCCAATCGCTGTTTCCAACTGGAACTTTCGGGTTATCGTGCGTTGTGCCTACCCACCGCTCGCCGCTAAATTGCAAAATGCTCTCGTCCGGGTACTTGCCGCCATCTGTGTTTCTAAAAATATCTGCCCAGCTTGCATACTGATGCGTATATTCTATGGGGGAATAAAAATGGAAGGTTAGCCCCCATTTATTTGCCGGGTCTTCTATAAAAATAAAATTCATTTCCGAGTCGTTTGAATAATTGTTTGGAATTATTGCGTTCATTCGTTCAACTAAAATCAAATGGTTGTTGTCCACTTCGCGTATGGCATTCACAATTTTTTGAGCTAGCTTTTGCCACTGAGATTTCTCCCTGCTAACCACAGGCTCATTCAAAATATCATAAGCGGCTATTGCGGTTTGGTTTGCATAGCGTTTTGCAATTTCGCGCCACAGGGCAATTAAACGCTTTTGATTTTCCTCAACTTCCCATAATGCGCCGCCTTCGGCATTGGATTGAAAGCCGCCTTGCGGAACGTGCATATTCAAAATGAATTTTATTCCGTTTGCTTGTGCCCACTGGAGATTTTTATCCAAAAAATCCCAACCGCCTTGCTTATAAGAGTAGGGATTCAAATCGCTTTCAAAAAATTTATAGCTCAAGTAAAAGCGCACTGCGTTAAACCCGTTTGAACGCAATCTGGCGTAGTCGGCGGAATCGTTGAGTGCAATATTTGCGTATTCATTCAAGCTCCATACGCTATTCCCAATTGCAATTCCACGGAGCATTTCATTTTTGCCGTCCCAAAAAATCAAATCCTGCTGTTCGGAGCTGCTGGGCGATTTCAAATCCGCTTGTTGTTCTGGATTATTCGGTTGTTTGGCACAGAAAAAGAGCGGCAAACAGAGGAGCGATAAAAGGAGATGTTTCATAAGTATAAATTTAGTAAGTATAATTTTCTACATTCCCCCTATGCTAGACATTAAAAAAATTCGCGAGAACCCTGAGTTTTACCGTGCGGAGACGGAGAAAAAAAACTCTGCCGTAAGCATAGATGAGGTTCTGGGGCTTGATGTTAAAAGGCGGGAGTTAATTGCCGAAACAGAGAAGTTAAAAGCGGAGCGAAACACCGCTTCCAAAAAAATTGGCGAACTTAAAAAAAATGGGCAAAATGCAGATTCCGCCGTAGAAGAAATGCGCGTTGTGGGTGATAAAATTTCCGACTTGGATGCAAAAATCCGCTTGATAGACGAAGAGCAAACAGACAAGTTATTGCGCATCCCAAATATTGCCCACAGCTCCGTACCGGAAGGCAAAAGCAGCGAAGACAATGCTGTTGTTCGCACCTGGGGTGAGCCTCGCCACATAGATTTTGCAGCCCTTGACCACAAAGCTTTGGGTGAGAAACTCGGCATTTTTGATTTTGAGCGCGGCGCAAAGATAAGCGGCAGCGGCTTTCCCGTTTATAGAGGTTTGGGCGCAAGGCTTGAACGTGCCTTGCTCCAATGGTTTTTAGATTCTCACCGCGAGCGTTTTGGCTTTGAGGAGATTATTCCACCATATCTCGTCACCCGTAAAACAATGACCGGCACGGGACAACTCCCCAAATTTGAAGAGGATATGTACAGGTGCGACAAAGACGATGATTTATTCTTAATCCCAACCGCCGAAGTTCCGGTGACAAATCTTTACGCAGATGAAATTATTCCAGAAAGCAATTTGCCGTTAAAGCTATGTGCATACTCGGCTTGCTTTCGCAGAGAAGCTGGGAGCTATGGCAAAGACACCCGTGGCTTGCTCCGTTTGCACCAATTTAACAAAGTGGAAATGGTCTATTTTGCCCACCCCGAAAAGAGCTATGAAAATCACGAGGAATTGGTGGCCTGCGGCGAAAAACTTTTGCAGGAATTAGGACTCCCACATAGGGTTGTTTCGCTCTGCAAAGGCGATTTGGGGTTTGGAGCGGCAAAGTGCTACGATTTGGAAGTGTTTGCCCCTGTTGAAAAAAAATGGCTTGAGGTCAGTTCTGTTTCCAACTTTGAGGATTATCAGGCACGCAGGGCGAATATCCGCACAAAAATAAATGGCAAGAATACCTTTGTGCATACCTTGAACGGTTCGGGGCTTGCAACCCCACGTGTTATGGTTGCAATTTGCGAACAATACCAGCAGTCGGACGGCTCGCTTGTAATTCCGCAGGTCTTAAAGCCATATATGGGTGGGCTGGAAAAAATTATGTAAAAAAATGTATATTTATATATATGCGATTACTCTTTATAACCCTCGTGTTAACTATGTTTTCTATGGCTTTTGCCGTGTTGGAAATTCCCAATGCTCAACCAAAAGTTCACGCCGATGAATGGAAATGGGTGCTGGATAGCACGTGGAAAGGGCTTAAAAAGCGGAATATAGATGATTGCAGAAGCAAACCTATTTACAGGCAAAATCCAACCAGCCAAGGCGGTTTAATTTGCCGCCCAAAAAGCGAAACTCCCTACGATGCCGTAAGCGAAGGCATAGGCTACGGAATGCTTTTGGCTTTGTATTCAGACGACCAAAAAACCTTTGATTTGATTTACAATGCGGGCAGAGAATTTTCTTTGAATTATTGCCAAGGTTGGCGCAAGCCTGCGGATGGTGGAAATACAGAGTCTGGTTCCGCCACCGATGCAGATGAAGATATTGCGCTTGCTTTAATTTTTGCGGATAAATTACAAAAAAAAGGGAGATGGGAAAATAGCAACATAAATTATGCCAATGAAGCTCAAGACGCAGTCAATTGCGTGTGGGGTTCAATGCAGAACGGTTTGCTCTGTCCGGGCAATAGTTGGTGTCCAGGATTTAATGTGGGTTATTTCGCGCCTGCATGGTATCGTATTTTCAAAAGTTTTTCTACAAACAGCAACCATAATTGGCAACAAGCTATAGATGCGAGCTATAACTTAATAAATAACACCAATAACCCAGGTTACAGCATTGGCATGGTACCAGACTGGAGCCAATCAGATGGCAGGCCGGGCGGCGGTGGTTACAACACATACAGTGGCGGAAAAGCATTTTTCAAAGATGCAATAAGGGTTTTGTGGAGAGTGGCAAACGATGCAATTTGGTTTAACGAGCCAAGGGCAAAAGATTTTTTAACAAAATCACTAACTTTTATAAATAGCAAAGGCGGTCCTGACGCGGCAAACTTTTATCAGCTTGAAGGAGCAAACAAAGGAGAGCTTCTTCCAGAGATGGATAAATGGGATGAATTTAACGATAAAAATAATTCAAACACTTGGCGCTACAGGCAGGAGCACAGTTGGCTGACCGTTGGGCAGTGGATAACGGCTGTTATGGCAGTTGGCACAGACGAAGAGAAAGTTGCTTGGAGCAAAAAAATGGCGGAATTTTATGAATATAATGTGAATATAGGCTATAAGCCGAATTTTTTTGGATTGATAGAAGACCCAACAAAAGGCGATTACAAAACTTCCAGATACGAAGACACTACGCACAACGAAATGTATTTTGACCAGTTTCTGGCTTGGTTTGGCGTTAGCCTTATGAGCGGAACTTGGGTAAATGTCGTAGCGCTTTTAGATAATCCCGTTGAAAATGATGATGGCATTCCGGGCAGCCCATTCCCTGCATTGGAGCCTCCTATAGAACCTTCAGAGCCACCGGAACCAATCACAGCGAAAAACAATGCACGGCTTGGTATACAAGTAACCCAAGTTGGAAATGGTTTGCGGCTGCAATCAAAAAACGATGTTACTTGGAAAATCCACAATTTGCAAGGAAAGCTCCTATTCAGTTCAAACTCAAAAGAAGCTACTTGGAATGCTGGCAATTTCAAGGGAACGGCTGTTGTTAGCGCATCCAATGGGTCTAGCTTGGAACGAAAATTGGCTGTATTTCGTTAAAGGGGAATTTACCCTACTATCCTGGTTTCCCGTACACCAAGAAGTCTATTAACTCTGGATCTATATTCTTTTTAACCAAATCTCTAGCCATTTCCGCTTGTATAGCGGATTTGGAGAGCTTTCTGCCCTCTGCATCTTTTACCTCAGCAGCAAGCATACTAGCGATCTTTTCTTGCGCCGCATTGTTGTTTATGGTTTGCCCTTTATATACTATTTCAGCCATACTCACTGCCCTCCCGGAAGAAGTGGGTATCGCTCTATATATACTTGGGCAAGCGCCAGAATATCGGCAGAGATTACGCTTTCGGCACTGTTACTCGATTTCTCTGCATTGCGAATAACAGAAACAGCTTTTATCAGCTTTGGATCGGTAAGCGGGTTTTCGCCTTCAAGCAGTTTTTCTGAACTTAGCCTACGTAAAAGGCCAATTCTCTCTTTTGGCGCCCATAAAATATTCCCATATCCATCTTGATTACCTATTACATCAATTATTCCTATTTGCTCTTTGCTATCAATGATAAACGCTCTGCTCTCTTTTTCTATAACTATTGCAAGTCTTTTTATTGTGCTGTTTTGTTGTTTATCGTCAAAAAATACTAAGATAGTCCTAGCCAATAGGTTCTGGTTTGGCGGTATGCTTGAAAATGGGATTGACGCTAGTCTGTTTTTCATAACAACTTAAAATTCCGTAACCCTTTAGGACGTGTGAATAACTATATTATCGGACATTAGTTACCATTACTTGAACATTACCACCTATAATAATATATAAATATATATCAAAGAATATAAAATTATCCAAAAGCCAATATGTCCTTAGAAAATTGGCACGATTTTTGCTATCTGTCTTGTATGATTCGCTCTCTTTACACCGCAGCTTCTGGCATGAAGGGTAACCAGTCCTTCATAGACACCATAGCCCATAACCTTTCCAACGTCAATACGATAGGTTATAAAAAGCAGAAAATTGAGTTTGAAGACCTTATTTATCAGAGTTTGCAACGCCCGGGCGGGGAAATGGAAGATGGAAACCGTGCCCCGGTTGGCATAGAAATAGGCTTGGGTTCACGCATTGTTGCTACAAATCGCATATTTATGCAAGGAAATATGGAGCAAACAGGCAGTGAATACGACGTCGCCATAGCTGGCGAAGGTTTTTTCCAAGTACGCCTTCCAGACGGTGAAATTGGCTATACCCGCAACGGAGCGTTCAAAAAAAATGATGAAGGTTACCTTACAACAAGCCAAGGTTACCTTCTTGAGCCTCCTATAGTTGTGCCAGACGATGGGCTTAACTTTTCCATATCCGAAGCCGGGGAAGCAACCTGTGAAAGGAACGGAAGGACAGAAATTTTAGGGCAGTTTGAGCTTGCGAGATTTATAAATCCAACGGGTTTATCCGCGAGTGGCGGAAGCATTTACCGTGAGTCCGATGCCAGTGGAGCGCCAATAATAGGCCTTCCTACCGAGGAAAACTTCGGTTCTTTGGAAAATAGGTATGTGGAAGGCTCTAATGTGCAAATGGTTGAAGAAATGGTGAGTATGATAATCGCGCAGCGAGCCTACGAAATAAGCTCCAAAGCCATAACCACCAGCGATGAAATGCTGCAAACTGCAAATAGCCTCAAAAGGTAGGAAATAGCGACATGAAACAAATCATGTTAATCATTTTAATCCTATTGCTCAAGGCTCAGATAATCTTTGCTGCTCAGGCTTCCATTACCTTAAAAGCCCAGGCTTCGGTTGAACCCGGCGTTATTCGTTTGGGGCAAATTGCGGAAATCAAAGGCAACCAGGATTTAGCAAAAAAAATCTCCGATATAGAAGTTGGCAAAGTTGCAGAACCGGGGCGCAAGACAAGGGTTACGGAAAATGCCATAAAAGGTTTTTTTATCAAATCGGTTGCAGGCAGCCAGGATGTGAATTTTGATGGGGCAAAATTCTGTGATGTAACAGCTCGCTCAGGGCAGATTTCCGCAGATTCCTTGAAAGCTCTTTTGCTAAAAGAAGTTCGTTTGCGAATGGCTGCAAATTTGAAAGAAGGAAAAGACTGGAACTTAGAAGCTCCAAAAATGCCGGAGAAATTGGCAATTCCAGAGAGCGGAGGCAAAATTTTGATAACCCTATCTCCGCAATTCGCTGGAATTGGGCAAGAAGTGGCAACCGTGCAAATTTTTAACGGCAATAAAGCAATTCTCAAGCACAGCGTTCCTTTTATAGTGCATCGCTTTGAATATGTGGCGGAATTGAGAAAAGGCATTCGCAAGGGTGAGGTTATAGGCGAGCAGGATTTTGAAATGGTATGGCAAGAGACAACTTTTCAAAAGAGAAAAGTCATAAAAAAAGCGGATGAAGCTGCCGGCAGAACCGCTATTCGCACATTGAAAGCGGGCGAACTCTTGGTGGACAACTCCTTAGATACTCCTTATGCGGTTAAAGAGGGTGATGTAGTCAGGCTTTTTGCAAAATTTGGAGAGGCTGTTGTACAGACAAATGCAATAGCGCAAAAAAATGCATTCAAAGGGCAAACAATTTCTGTAAAAAATATGGACACTGGCAAAAGTTTATTAGCCACGGTTTCCGGCTCAGGAGAAGCTTGGGTTAATTGACACAGTTTTAATAACCGCCCATATTTCCTCTTCTGTCATAGCTTGGTGAATAGGCAGGCTCAAAACTTCATTTGCTAGCGTTTCCGTTATAGGGAGTTTATTGTGGAGCAAGTTGCTGCCCTTATATGCTTTTTGCAAATGAGGCGGAATAGGGTAATGGATTAAAGTTTCTATTCCATTTTCAAATAAATATTTTTGCAAAGCATCCCTATTTTGGCAACGGATAACAAATAAATGCCAAACGTTGTTCCCTTCTTTTTGAGGCAAAATTATATCTGGATTTTTTATCTCTGTGATGTAGCGCATTGCTATTTCGCAGCGTTTTCTATTATCCGCATTCAACTTTGGCAATTTCACGCGGAGCGCAGCCGCTTGAATTTCGTCCAAACGGGAGTTGCAACCTAAATAGTCGTTTACATATTTTTCCTTAGAGCCATAATTCCCAAGCGCTCTGACCACATTGTTCAATTCCTCATCGTTGGAAACAACCGCTCCGCCGTCTCCGAGCGCGCCCAAATTTTTGCTCGGATAAAAACTGAACGCAGCCGCATCGCCAACGGGTCTTATGCCTGCGCTCTGGGCACAGTCTTCAATTAGGAGCAATTTTTTTTCTCTGGCAATTTCCGCTTGCCTGCCGTATAAATTCACGCTTAAAATGGCTTTTGTTTTTGGTGTTATGTAATTGCTTAATTTATCGGCATTTATGTTGAAAGTATCTTTGTTCGGTTCGGCTAAAATAGGAACCAAATTGCTTTTTGAGATAGCCATGATGGAAGCGATATATGTGTTTGCCGGAACTATGATGTGGTCGCCATTCTTCAATTTACCCAGAATTTTATAAGCATTGAAAATAAGCGTTAAGGCGTCTAGCCCGTTTGCCACCCCTGTGCAATGCTCCATTCCGCAAAACACGGCAAATTCACGTTCAAATTTTTCCGTCTCGCTACCCCTCAAATACCAGCCAGATTTTGCAATCCTTAAAATGGCTTCCGAGAGTCCAGGCTCAAAAGCAGCGTTTATGCGGTTTAACGGGAG
>Ga0268262_10001402_pt1 | contig 29797 bp, 29 predicted proteins | sample TergutNc150P3_FD_190354 | JGI IMG/M metagenome (GOLD analysis project Ga0268262, IMG submission 190354) | Nasutitermes corniger P3 segment gut microbial community from laboratory colony in Florida, USA - Nc150 P3 (SPAdes) (version 2) | ecosystem: Host-associated > Arthropoda: Insects >... | reverse complement strand
GCGGCAGCGCCAACGCGGTAATGGTAGCGATAAAAGCCCCCGAATAAATCTGCCCCTCCCCCCCAAGATTCAAACTGCCCGTCCGCATAGCGACACTGACCCCCAGCCCGCCGAGCATTAACGGAATCGCGCTATTCAACATATTGCCAAAACTGTAAACATTACGGAACGGCCCAAAAAAGAAAAAAAACAAAGCCCTGCCCGGAGTTTTACTGAACACGCAGGCAAGCGCGACAAGCGCCAGCAGCGCAATAACCGCAATGATAATAATCCCCGCCCCAGACGCCAGTCCCGAATAAAGCGCAACCGTTAGACGATCCTGCCGCTGTATTTCAGGCGGCCCCCCCTCCTTCTGCCATTTGGAGTGAGTGAAAAAATTATGTGGTCCGGTAGTTTGTTGCATTGCTTGTTTTATATTTTATATTAAGGTTGCGGTGGTGTCTATGTGGGGGATGGTGGGGGGTGTGAGGGTGGATGTGGATATGAGAAGTTATGTGTGAGTCTTGCTGAACAATATTATTTGAATAAATTCGGTATTCTAATTCGCGTAAGGTGGCAATATCCAGCCCTCATTTTGATTGTGAAAAAAAATAGTCCCTGAACCGATCAATTTCACGGACCAGTATCAATTTTTGAAGATTGCCGCCAGAAGGTACGGCGACCGTTAACGCGTATAATATCAGATACTCCGCATATTCCATGCGATGTATTACCCTATTTTATTTACCAGAATTATATTTTACTAATTGTTCCCACTCTATTGAGCCGTTTTTATCGCAAAAATATTCAATAAATTCTTTCACAAAAATATTTATTTTCCCAGAATACTGTTTTAGATAATTTTCATTACGTTCTTTTGCTTTATGCCCTAATGGTTCGATAATATCTGTGTAAATATTTTCATTTCCGCCAATAAATTCCCAAAAACGTTGGCCACAATATTTAAAATAAGTGCCTTTATCAGGGTTACTATCTTTTCCATAACAACATCCATTGACACATCTAATTTGTAAATTTGAATTACTTGTTCTTAATGTCTTTATAGCGGTTTTAAAATTATTTTCCATTTTTTCAATTTGTGAACTATTTCCCCAATTAGGACCAGATTTTATAGAAACTATATTTCTAACATTTTGATTGTCAAATTCCAGATCAATACCCTTTATTCCAGATTTTTTACCGCCATATACTTTTTCATTTATAAATATTGCAAGCCCTTCAAGCCAATCTCCGAACATTGCTTCTTCACTGGAAGAAAGATAGGCATCAACAATGCCTTTTATTATTTCATCTGCGGTTTGAATATTTTTTGCCTTAAAAAGGTACGGATTTTTCTTTTGGAGTACCTCTTTTAATTTTAACGTTTCTATCTTTTTTAATCGTTTTTCATGAAACAAGGAAATATTTTCCTCGACATATTGGATAACATCATTTATTAGCAAAGGCATATTCTTTTTCCTTTTCACAGAGGTATAATTCTTTTTCTTTTATTTCACCTTTAACCATTTGACAATATTCTTCCAGTATATCAATGCCAATAGAATTTCTTTTTAATTTTTCAGCAGCGAATAATGTTGTTCCTGACCCCATAAATGGGTCCAATACAATATCAAATTCTTTGGTAAAAAGTTTAATAAACCAACTTGGTAATTCTATAGGAAAAGTAGCACTATGACTCCTATTACTACATTCAGTTGATAAATGAAGCACATTGGTAGGATAAGCCATGTCGCGTGTTAGCCAGTTCGATATATTTTTTCCAAAACCACTCCCGACTTTTGAATTGTCTCTTATTCTATCTGTCTTACTCAGATTTTTAAGCCTTGCTTTTGCCCAATCTCCCATCGGAACCATGACGGCTTCTTGGTACATATTGAACTGTTTTGTCTTGTTAAATTGCAAAAGCCTTTCCCATGCGTCTCTGAAGCGGTTTGGCCATTTGCCGGGATAACAGTTTTTTTTATGCCAGATAAATTCTTCAGTCCATAGCCAGCCCTGTTTTCGCATTCCCATTATAAGTTCCATCACATAAGTGCTTCTTTCGCCATTGATAACCCTTTCTTTTATATTCAAGACAAAAGTACCGGTTGGCTTCAAAACCCGCAAAAGTTCTTTGGAAATAGGTAAAAACCATTCAATATATTTATTTGCGGGTATCCCCCCATAAGTATCTTTCCTTTGATCAGCATAAGGGGGTGATGTTACTATGAGGTCTACACAATTTTCCTCTATATCTTGGAGAATATCAGCGGCATCTCCGCAAAAAACGTCAGTATTGATTTCCATAAGAGATACTTTACCATATGTAAGTATTTATTTCAAGGTACTTTTTGGGATCGGTTTGGTATAATATTTTGGGATATATTGGGGTTGAATTTTGCATAATTCATTAGGAGACGGTGAACAAAAGCCCCTACATACACTTACTTGTTTTTTTCTTGAGGGAATTGGTGTCGCTGTCATAACAAAAGCACTGGTGGCAATATCCAGTCCCCATGTCGGTTCTGAAAAAACAAAATAGTCATAATTGGATAAAAAATTTATTGACAAAATAATAAAAATATGAACAATATAATAAGAACCGAATATTTTTATAAGGAGATAAATTGTGGATATAAATTATGGTGAATATATATTTAGTGATAATAAGAATTTGATTTCAATAGATAAAGTATGTGAATTATTGGGAAATAGTTATTGGGCAAATGATCGCAAAAGAGAAACGACAATAAAAGCAATTGAAAATTCTATATGTATTGGAATATACTTAAAAGAAAAAATGGTTGGGTTCGCAAGAATAGTAACTGATTACGCTACAATGTATTGGCTCTGCGATGTTATTATTGATACACAGCATCGTAAAAATGGTTTAGGAAAAAAATTAATTGAAATAATTACAAAAATGAAAGAATTGGAAGGAATGTTTGGTATTTTAGCGACACGGGATGCTCAAAAATTATATGAAAAATATGGTTTTACAAAAGTTGATGCTGAAAAATATATGAGAAAAGACATTATAAAATAAGGTAATTGAAATTAAATGAAACATTTAGGGACAAAAGAGCTTGAAACAGAAAGGCTTATTTTAAGGCGTCTTACCATTAATGATATTGAATCTGTGTATAATAATTGGGCAAATGATGATGATGTTACTCGTTATTTATCATGGCCGACTCATCGGGATACAAATATAACAAAAAATGTTCTGGAAAATTGGATACAAAACTATTCAGAAGATGACTTTTACCAATGGGGAATAGTGTTAAAAGATATTAATGAACCAATAGGAACCATTAGCGTTGTAGACAAAAATGATGACATTAAAATGGTTGTAATTGGATATTGTATCGGAAAGCAATGGTGGAATAAAGGTATAACTTCCGAGGCGTTAAATGCCGTTATAAAATTCTTTTTTGACGAAGTAGGCGTTAATAGAATTGAAGCACGGCATGATCCAAATAATCAAAACTCCGGAAAAGTAATGATTAAATGCGGAATGAAATATGAAGGGCGCTTAAGACAGGCCCACAGGAATAATACCGGGATATGTGATCATATTGTCTATGGTATTCTTGCGGAAGATTATTATAAAAATAAAAAAATCTGCACATAATTAAGCCGTAATTACTTCGCCACCTGCGTCTTGGGCTATGCCGAAACGTTAGGCGTAATTGTCTGCCAAAAGCACCCAAGAAATTTCTATAAAATACCTCTTGACATAAAAGCAGGAAGTCTATAAATTTTTATTTATGAGACTAAACACAATAATTCAAGGTGATTGTATTGAAGAATTAAAGAAATTCCCTGATAATTCTATAGATTTGATATTCGCTGATCCTCCATATAATATGCAATTGGAAAATGTCCTTTATAGACCAAATAATACAAAAGTTGACGGTGTTGATGATGAATGGGATAAATTCGGTTCTTTTTATGAATATGATGATTTTTGTACAGCGTGGTTAAAAGAATGCAAGCGCATATTAAAAGATACCGGTACAATATGGGTAATCGGCAGTTATCATAATATCTTCCGCGTTGGTAATATTATGCTCAATCTGGGATACTGGATTTTGAATGATGTAACATGGTATAAGACTAATCCAATGCCTAATTTCATGGGTACGCGTTTTACAAACGCTACAGAAACGCTTTTATGGTGTTCAAAAAGAAAAGAAAGTAAAAAATATACATTCAACCACAAGATAATGAAAAAATATAATGGCGACAAACAAATGACATCTGTTTGGCAGATCGGTTTATGCATTGGGGAAGAACGCTTAAAAGGTGAAAATGGAAAAAAGGCGCATTCAACCCAAAAACCGGAAGAGCTTCTTAAAAGAGTGATTCTATCTACAACAAAGCAGGGTGATGTTGTACTCGATCCATTTTTTGGAACAGGTACAACTGGCGCTGTCGCAAAAAAACTAAGACGCAGTTATATAGGAATAGAGAGAGAACAGGAATATATAAAACTTGCGAAAAACAGAATAGCTAAAATTAAGGAATATTTTGAAGAAGCAGATTGGATAGAAGAAGAAAAAGAAAAACAAATAAGAGTCCCTTTTGAAACATTGATTAAAGAAAAATTTATCAAGGTTGGTGAACCACTCCATGCAAAAAAAACATATAGTGCTACAGCTTTTGTTCTTTCAGATGGCAGCTTGCAATATCATAACACAAAAGGATCAATTCATCGAATTGGAGCCGTAATTCAACAAACCCCATCGTGTAACGGCTGGAAATTTTGGTATATCATAAGAAACGATAAAGCTATTTTAATTGACGATTTGAGAAATGAATATTTGAAGGCCAGATATGGAATATGAATTATTTCGAAATATTTTAAACAAACAAATTTTTGAAAGTTCTAAAAGTGATTTACTTGACAAGTTAGCAAAATACCCTGAAAGATACATTGGTCTCTTTAGACCTACAAAACCAAAAGCGAAAATACTTCAAAATTTATTACAATCGAATGAAATACGTTTTGGTGATGCCCTTGAAATAATATTTGAAAAATATTTTGAACAATTAGGTTTTACGAATTTACCTAAAAAAATCGGTACTGAAAAAGAATATTTAGATTTAGATCAACTTTTTAAAGATGATAAATATGTTTACTTCATCGAACAAAAAGTAAGAGATGATCATGACTCTACAAAAAAGAGAGGGCAGATTAGAAATTTTGAAAAGAAAATAGTCGCATTATTAAATGAACACGCCGAAACAAGATTAAAATGCTTTACATATTTTATTGATCCAAGCCTTTCAAAAAACAAGAAATATTACACCGCAGAAATTTCAAATATTCAAAAAGATTATAATGTATTTACAAAATTATGTTATGGGAAAGAATTTTGGGATGAAATTAATCACCCTAAAATTTGGGATGAATTATTAAGATATTTAAAGAAATGGAAAGAAGAAATACCGGATATGCCATCAATAAACTTTGATGAAGATGCAACAAATACTTTTGAAGAAATTAAATGTATTGAAATTTCAGTATTCAGAAGAATATTTAATAATAAAACTATTTGTAATGAAATCTTACCCATATTATTTCCAAAGAATGAAACATTGAAATTACTAAATGAATATTTTTCACAAAAGGAAAATAGTATTTACAAATCAGTGTATAATAAAATCATTGAATATATGAAATTAGCATTATAAAGACAAGACATTTCATCACCTATCGGCGGCTCAAGCTGATTTTGGGAACAAATAATGCCTGTCATCCTAATATAAAGGGTATTCGCATATCTTTATTACCTATTATCTGCTGCAAGCCCCTGCATACAGTTACCTATTTTTTCCTTGAGGGAATTGGCATCGCTGTCATTGGCAAATTCCGCGGCGGCGGCGCCCCGGTACATTACGATAATCCGGTCGGCGTTCTTAAGAATTTCATCAAGATTGGTTGATATAAGTATAATCGCCGCTCCCTTTTCGCGTAAGGCGGTAATTTCATCCCAGATAAAAGCGCTGGCGGCAATATCCAGCCCCCAAGTCGGTTCTGAAAAAACAAAATAGTCCCTGAACTGGTCAATTTCACGGGCCAGTATCAATTTTTGGAGATTGCCGCCGGAAAGCGCGGCGGCGGGATATGTTCCGGCGGGCGTTGCGATATGGTAACGGTTGATAAGCCCTTCGGAAAAATTCCGCACCGCTTTTTGGTCGATAAAACCCCTGCGGGTGAATTCGCGGCGGCGGTCAATCATCATATTTTCATCGACTGAAGCAGCGGGGGCGCTGCCTACCCGCAGACGGTCGGCGGGAACGTAGGCAAGCCCCTGATTGCGGAGGCGGCGTATGTTCAGGCGGGAAATATCTTTCCCGTTATGGGTAATGTGTCCCGATGCCGGATGCAAAAAGCCCCCCAGCACCGCCTCCAGTACGCCCAGCCCGTTTCCCCCCACTCCCGCAAATCCCACAATTTCGCCGACTTTTACCGTAAAAGAAACTTTATCCAGCAGAGGACGTTGCTGCCCCCGCCTGAGAACGGTAACATTATCAAAAGCAATAACCGGCTTGTTATGCGCATTTACCGGGGCGTGTTTCAGTGTCGGTGAAACGCCCATTTTGTCAGTATCATTACCAACCATCAATTTTGAAATGGCGTATTCATCAATTTCCCATGCGTCAAGAATCCCCACCAGTTCGCCGCGCCGAAGAACCGCGACCCGGTCGGCAATGGATTTTATTTCCTGCAATTTGTGGGTAATGAGGAACAGGGATTTTCCCGCCGCTGCCAGAGTTTTGAGGGTTTTGAACAGCGCGGCGGTTTCATGGTCGGTAAGCACCGCGGTTGGCTCATCAAGAATAATAATATCGGTGTTCCGGTACAGAAGGCGGCAAATTTCTACCTGCTGCATTTCACCGACGCTGAGGCTGTGCACGGGACTGTCAGGCGTAATTGAAAAATGGTGGGCGTTAATCACTTGCGCGGCTTCGGTATGCGCCTTCGCGCGGTCAAAGAAAATTCCCCATTTGCGCGGCTCCACGCCCATGACGATATTTTCAGCGACCGTGTATTCGGGAAACAACATGAAATGCTGGTGAACCATGCCGATACCCAGCCTGCGGGCGGCAAGCGGCGAATCAATCGTAACGGCATTACCGTTAAGGTAAATAGCGCCGGCGCTCGGCGCTTCAAGCCCGTTGAGTATTTTCATCAACGTGGTTTTTCCCGCGCCGTTTTCCCCGGCAACGCACACAATTTCACCTTTACGCAGATTCAGGCTTATATTGTTGTTGGCTATCTTGGCGCTGCCGGAATATGTTTTGCTGATGCCGCGCAGCTCGACGGTGTAGTTACTCACATCGGCGGAACCGTATATTTAACGCGGCCCGCGCGGAAGTCGTCCATAAAAGCGCCGAATTTTGCTTTTATGTCGGCGGGAAGATAATCACTATAGCCCGGATCATCAAAAATAAAATTGAGGTAGCCTTCTTTGACCCCTACCGTTTTACCGGTTCCGTATGGTATTTTTCCGGCAAGAACATCGGCAAGTATTTCTTTGGTCAATTTTTTTTGTTCCATGCTGCCGCAGCCCACGATGAAACCCGGTGCCTGGCTGTAATCGTTGGTGTTAAAATTTACCGCATAAGCGCCGCGTTCTTTTATGGTACGCACCAACCCCTGCGCCGCGCCGCCGGCAATCGAAGAAAACACATCAACCCCGGCATTGATCATACCGGACGCAAGTTCGGCGGCCTTGTTGGCGTCATACCAGTTGCCGACAACGCGAAAATCCAGTTCAATGTTCGGATCGACGCGGCGGGCCCCCTCAAGAAAACCGGGAACCATGTGCCGGGTAAGCAGGGGAAATTCCTGCGCGGCGATAAAACCGATCCGTTTGGCGTCATTGGCGTGAGGCATCGCGCTGGTGGTGACCAGCCCCGCCAGATAGCCCAAAAACAGCGCCTGCTCGTACTGGTTGTACAGGTAGGTGCATAATTGGGAGTTCCCGCTGTACTGGGCGTCGGTAATGATAAATTTTTGCGCGGGAAACGCCTTGCTCACATTGACGCATATTTCCGGCAGCGACGGATTGGAACCCAGCACCAGATCATATTCGCCGCCCGCCACCAGGGAGCGCAGTTGCTCCTCCCATTCGGCCTGATTAAACCCCGCCTCATAAACTTTTACGGTTACATTGTCATGCTCACCGGCAAATTCCTGCGCCCCCGCCGCCAGCATTTCATAGGACGGGCTTCCCGCCAATACACCGGTGATATAAACCAGCACGGAAAGCGGTTTATTTTGTCCCGATTGCCCCGCGGGTTTTTTTGCGGGACAGGCAGATAAAAGGGCTATACAGGCCAAGAATACAATTATTTTCTTCATAAATGTATGGTACTGGCAGATGGATCAAGTTTCAAGGGTATGATGACTGATATCGTACCATTTGACAAAGAATAAATGAACGAATATAATATAGTAAATGGAAAATTTAATTGAGAAAATAGAAGATATAAAAGAATCTATCCTCAAGTTCGTACCCGCGCGGTATATATATTTATTTGGTTCTTACGCGTATGGAATGCCCTCTGACAAAAGTGATATTGATATTTATATCGTAACACCTGATGAAATAAATAATTTAACCGAAATATATGCAAAAATTGTTGTTGATTTGAGTTATAAAAAGATTTATTTTATTGATTTGTTTTTGAATAATGAGACAATATTTAATAAAAGAAAAATAGAAAATGTTTTTGAGAAAACAATTTGCCAGAAGGGTAAAGTATTATATGAACATTAGTGATGTCAAAGAATGGATGATAATAGCCGATGATGATTTTGATTCGGCAAAGATATTGAATGAATCCTTTCGAAAACATATGGAGGTTATTTGCTATTTATGCGCTCAAGCGGCGGAAAAATATTTAAAATGTTATTTAACATACAACGATATTATTCCACAAAAAACCCATAATTTAGTTTTGTTAAATGATAAATGTATTGAAATAGATGATAATTTTCAGCAAATAAAAATGGAATGTGGCTTTCTAAATAGGTATATTAGTGAAATTCGTTACCCTTATAGAATTCAAGTATCTGAAGAAGATGTAATGTATGTAATTAGGTCTGTTGAAAAAATTAAGAGTATAGAGGCATTAAAAAAAATCAGGGAAGAATTAATTAAAAAAGACAATTTGTCATCACTATAGTTTTGGAAGAAGCTCGTTTACTCCCCCAAATCATCCCCCTAACTCTTCTTCCGTTCGCCATCTGCGGCGGTTTTTATCATTGCTTTAATGGGGTCAAGAATCTCAACGGGGAGAACCGCCAAATCATCCAGTATGTCCCGGAATTGCAGATAGGGGGAAATGTCCACCGTTTGCCGGTATTCCTTGCCGGTTACCAAATATTCAACCGAGAGGCCCAGCGCGGCGGCTATTTTTACAGCCGTGTCGGCGGGCGGCATGGATTGCTGCGCCCATAAATAAGCGTCTAAAGCCCGTTTTTTTATACCCACTTTTGCGGCAAATTCCTTCTGATTGAGGCCAAGATATTCAATTTGAGAGCGTAATCTTTGGGAAAAATCGGACATATACCGGAAAAATAACATAATTATGTCATAAAAGGCTTGAAAACACCTAATTATGTGCTATAATAACAAATAGACATTTATATGTTTTTTATTATTTTTTCATAGAAAGGGGTTTGTTATAAAAAACAGGAGCGTTATTTCTCTATTTACTCTTATTTTGGTCATTTTCGGCCTGTTTGCCGCGTGTACCGACCCTACTCAACCTGATTTAAAATATGTGGTTTATACAGTTAAGTTTGAAGCCAACGGCGGAACTCCGGTCCCCAGTCCGCAAAATATAGTCCACGGCACTCAAATTATTCAGCCGCCTGCTATGACTAAAACCGGTTATAACTTTGGCGGCTGGTACAAGGAGGCGGCCTGTACTAAACAATGGAACTTTGCCACCGATACCGTTACCGGCAATATCACCTTATATACCAAGTGTACATATATCCCCATTGATAACATTGTTTGGGTATAATTCATGGTATTCAGTTCGTCAATTTTTCTGTTTTTCTTTTTGCCGCTGGTAATTATTGGTTATTATCTGCTCAAAGAAAACTACCGTATTTATTTTTTATCGCTTGCCAGCTTGTTTTTTTACGCTTGGGGCGAACCGAAATATGTTTTGATAATGTTATTGTCAATAGTAATAAACTATACTTTCGGGCTATTTATCCATACAAGTATGACTGCTCAAAAGAAAATTCTTGCAAATATTTTGCTTATTCTCTCTGTCATCTGCAATCTGGGAATTTTGTTTTACTTTAAGTATCTCAATTTTACAATTAATACTTTTAACGGTTTGTTAAGTACGAGTTTTTCATTTCATCGAATTGTTTTACCGATAGGTATATCTTTTTTCACTTTTCAGGGAATGTCGTATGTAATTGATCTTTACCTGCAAAAAGTAAGAGTTCAGAAAGATCCTTTTAAAATTGCGTTTTATATTTCATTTTTTCCACAGTTAATAGCAGGTCCCATTGTACGGTATGTTGATATTGAAAAGCAAATATATAAACGCAATGAATCTGTTGAAAAATTTATTTCCGGTGCTGGCAGATTTATAATGGGGCTTGCAAAAAAGCTTATTATCGCAAACAGCATGGGTTATGTTTCGGATCTGGTTTTCGCGAATCAGGCAATGGAAAATACAGTCGCAACAGCATGGCTAGGGGTGATTTGTTATGCGTTCCAGATTTATTTTGATTTTTCAGGTTATTCAGACATGGCTATAGGACTAGGCAGAATGTTCGGATTTGAATTTTTAGAAAACTTTAATTATCCGTATATATCAAAAACCATAACAGAATTCTGGCGCAGATGGCACATATCTCTTTCATCGTGGTTCAGGGATTATGTATATATACCGTTAGGAGGCAATAGAAAAGGGAATATATATGCCAATTTATTGATTGTTTTTATTTTAACCGGATTTTGGCATGGGGCAAGTTTTAGTTTTCTTGCATGGGGACTTTGGCACGGTTTGTTTTTAGTTGTCGAACGCTTGTTTGCGGCAAGGGAAGTTAAAAATAAATACTTGGTTCCCTTACGGTACATACTTACCATTCTGATAGTTTTGGTTGGCTGGGTTTTTTTTCGGTCACCGGGACTGGGGTTGCGTTATGCGCTGTCCTATCTTGGAATAATGTTTGGTATTATACAACCTGAAAATGTGGGGGCTACACTCTGGTATTATCTTAGTCCAAAGGTCATTTTTATGTTATGTTTATCGGTTTTTGCGTCAACTCCCGTATTTAAACAGTCGTTTTATATTTTCAAAATACAGGATAACGTTATCGTGAAGAAGATAATATCAATATTGCTTCTTGTTCTTTTCTTTGTGTGTATAGTTATTGTTACTGCTACGTCATACAATCCATTTATTTATTTCAGGTTTTAGGGGGTAAAATTGCGTTTTTTTAATGGATGTTTTATCTTTGTTTTCGTTTTAATGCTGGTACTACCTCTTGTTTTTATTGACTTGAAATCGGATAGAATTTCTGTTACGGAGAACAGAATGCTTGCAAACTGTCCTTCTCTTTCTAATATAAAAAACAATCCAGAAATATTTATCCGGCAATTTGACGAATGGTTTAAGGACAGTTCCGGCTTTAGGGAAAAACTATTGATTATATATAAAGTTTTTATTGAGAAATGGATAAACAATGTTGGTCAGTATACAGATGGCCAGTATGTTTATCTTATAGGAGAAAATGGGCATTATTATTTTGCAGATGTAGGCGGTTGGATGATATCAAAATTTCAAGGAAAAAAGTTTGTTTCCGATGAACAATTATCAATGATGGCAAAAAAACTCGAGATGGTTAAAACTTACCTTGATAAAAAAGGTATACCGCTAGTTGTTATGTTTTGTACCGACAAAGAGTCAATTTACCCGGAATTTTATCCAAAAACAATTAAACGCGGTCCGGAGCCGATACAGTTAGATAAAATAACAAACTATCTTCGAAAAAATACAAGCATTGATATATTTAACATCAGGCAGGCGTTGTTGGCAGAAAAGAATAATTATTTATTATACTATAAAATTGATACGATGGATTATACCACTGCTTTTGCTCATTATAATGAGATAGGAGCTTTTTTCGCGTATCGTGAATTGATAAATCACATTAATAAATATTTACCACAAATAATACCATATAAAACGGATGATATTGATATAAACTATGACGAAAAAGAAATACCAAATGTTAAGTTAAAATCAGGATTTACATACCAAAGACGTTATTCATCTTTTTTTGTAGATATTGATCCTATTCTGTTTTCTAATGGGATAATTAATGGTTATGAAAATATAAATAAAGATTTGCCAGTAATATTATTTTTTGGTGACAGTTATTCAGGGGAAGGATATATCGGTAAATATTTTGCGCAGCAATTCGGCAAAGCAATATTTATCCATTGGTCAAATATTAGGAATATTCATGAATATATAAACAAATTCAAACCAGATATTGTAGTTTTTGAATCTGCGGAACGTGAACTTGCTAGTTTTGCCAACAGTGTTATCGGGATTCCTGAATTACCGTAACTGTCGCCTGAACGTAGCGCATAGTGCCTAACCCCAGCTTTCGGTTCACGCAACATTGACTCCACATTATGCAAAGATTATCGCCGTTTTAATCCGGATCTTCTTTCAAAAAAGTTTGGACACAGGGAAGCGATATAAAAATATTTGCGGAATTATGCTATTGTCTGTGTACGCCGAGAGAAAAAGCAAAAATAGAAAAATATTTTATCCAAATACCAGGAATGTTTTACAGTCAAAATATTGCTTTGATGATATTAAGAAAGCCCGTGAAGAACTTGTGCGTAATGAAGAAATAATAATTGCCGATAAAATAGCATAGTGCCGGAAACCAGTAAAAAGGCGGAAGGGTCAAGTTTCAAGGGTGCGGTAACTGTCATCTGCCGACAAATATGACAATGTTAAAGAAGAAAAATATAATTAAACATGAAACAGAAAGGATTATTTGTTGAAGCCAACAGGCTGGACTTTTCCCCTTGAACCTTGTTACTCTGGTAACCATGCTTCCTCTTTTGGTATGCGTTATCCTTTTGTTCTCCTGCCAAAAATCATCTGACCAGCCGGCGCCTCAGGAGTCAGCCAAAACAATAACCATGCAGGCAGACCAAACCGATAAAGAGATCGCGCAGATAGCGGAAGACGCCCGAAATACCCTGCCCGGATTTTTCCGGCAATTAACCAGAGCGGACGTGAAGGAAGAACATTTCTGTATAAAATATCCGTTTAAGGCGGATGAAGGCAGCGGCGTCAACATGGAACAGGTATGGCTTACCGGCATCCATTTCAAAAATGGCATATATTACGGCTTTCTTGCCAGCGCTCCCCGGCATTTAAGCGGCATGAAAAAAGGCGACAAGGTGATGTTTGATACCGACACTATTACCGACTGGATGTATGTCCGGGGCGGGAGAATTATCGGCGGAGATTCAATAAAATACCTTTTGAGAAAAATACCCGAAGACCAGCGCAGTGACGAAGAACGGGAATTGCTGCGGATGCTTCATTGAAAGCAGCGGGTAATAATACCTTTAAAAGCGTCAAGGTTTGGGGAAATGACGGCAACAGGCTTTATTTTTTGTTGAAGGGACTGCATTTCCGCTACAGTTTCGCCGGTTACTTTGCGGATCAACTCCGCTTGCCGCGCGTAGTGTCCGGTCGCGAGAACAACGGTATGCACATTTCCCTTCCAGTCCAGTCCGGCGGCTGTCTGTTCGGCGGCGGCAAAGGCGACGGCAGTATGCGAATCAATGTGCAGGTGGTATTTTTTCCAGACACGTTCCATAGTCCGCAGAGTAAGTTCATCGTCAACAGAGGCAGGGTATACCATATTACGCATAACAGCCGGAGCCTCCCGGTAAAATGAATCAAGACGGCTGAAGTTTAAGGGAACGCTCACGTCAAGCGCTGGGGAGTTGGTTTTGATCAGGGGACGGGGGGTAAATGTTCCGCCTTTGATAAAATCCCCCAGGGTATTGTTGGAATTCATGGCGGCAATAAAACTGTTTACCGGCATGCCAAATTTCCATGCGTACAAACCTGAGATAAAGTTGCCGAAATTCCCGCAGGGAATACTGAACGCAAGGCCGCCTGAAATATATTTTTTTATTTTGATAAACGCGTACAGATAATAAAAAGTCTGAGGCAAAAGCCGCCCCGGATTAATGGTATTGGTGCTGGTAATACGGTAACGGTCAGCAAATGCGCGGTCATTGATTGCCTCATTAACGAGGCGCTGGCAATCATCAAAGGTTCCCTGTATCTGGATGGGAATAATATTGCCGCCATTGGAAACGGAATTTACCGACAAAGCCGCCGGATCAAGCCCGCGCATTGGCTCCGCCGGCGGTTCTGTCGGCAGTTTTGCCGGGTACACCAGCACAGCATTTATTCCTTTTCTTCCGCTCAAGGCATGGGCCATTGAAACTCCGGTATCAGCAAGGGCGGCGGTAAGGACAAGCGCAGGAGGAGAATCTTTGTGCAGCTCCTCCAGCATGGCGGCCAAAAAAGCGATGCCAAAATCTTTGTAAATCCCCGTGGGGCCCTTGCACAGATTCAACAGTGAATAATCATCGTCCAGCCGGATAAGCTCCGGCTCAAAATCAAAAGCGCTTTCCGCAACACGGGACGCGGAAAGGGGATTAAGCCCGCCTTCCAGGAGGCTGGGCGCCACCGCCGCCACCAGATCAGAAAAACCGGTTTCTTCATCCATGTACAAAAAGAGCTGCCGTATATCCATCGCCCTGTCAGGAACATAGAGTCCCCCGTCCGGAGGCAGGCAGCGAAGAACCGCATCCCTGAATGAAACTAAAGGCGCTCGAATCTCCGAAGATTCGGATGTATTGGTAGAACGAAACTGCATGAATAAATGATACCGGAAACGCGGTAATTTTTGAAGCCCAGTAATGACATTATTTGTTGGCGGCGAAGTTTGGGAAAGACGACACTTTATAGCGTAAAATATTGATAAAATAATATTTTTGGTATATATTTATGAATAATGGGATCTGTATGGTGATAATACGGATCAAGTAAAGAAAATAGAAAATAATATGTTCAAACAATCGTCTGTATTTTGGTTTTTTGAAATTAAATGAAGCCAGCCAGCTTATTGGGGTTTCTGCTGCTGTTGTTGCTTATGCTTTAACGAATTTCTAAATAACTGATCCGCGTCAACTTTTTCGTCAACGCCGAACACCGGTATATTCCCTTCGCCATTGACGCTGCGGAACAATATATCGGCGCTGTTATCGTAAGCCCAACTGGCTTCGCTGTTTAAAAGATTGTCCAGAACGGTCGCTGTTGATAACGCGAAAAAAACGAGAACCGCGTTATTGCGTTTGCCGGGAGGCAGTAACGCGTCCAAGCGCCGTGATACCGGGTTGGGTATTTCAAAATGATATTGCGTCCAGGGGTTGTCAATGCCGTTACAGGGGGCTTTTGCCGAGGATCCGCCCATGCGGTTTCCCTGTTCTATGCCGGCGGCAACCATGGTGAAATATTTACGAAGGGTTCTTGTCTGGGTATAAATGGGGGTAGTTTCATGATTTTTAAAAGGCGGCGGCCCCAGGGCGGCGAATTTGTAATAAGGCAGGAAGTATAGCCGTTTGATCCAGCGAAGCTCGTTCATGGTACGCTTGCCAAATACTGAATTTTTGGCATCGGGGGAATGTTCCAGCATACGGCAATAATCCGAAAGACGGGGCAGGTACTCTTTAACAAAACTTTCCTCAATGTACCGTTGCCAGTTTGCGATTATATCCCCGGTCGCATCGCCTACATGGATGGGATTCCCGTCAGACCCGGTAACAAGCCCAAAGGATACTGAACGGAGGCCAACGCAAATATTCTCCATAATGTGCATGAGTATGGCGGTTTGCTGCAGGGGATCGTTTTGAGCAATCAATTCGTAACCATTGCGCAGGGCAAAGGGTTTGGCAAAATAGGGATACAGGTCGGGAAATTCCGCCAATTTCTCCCAGCCGGCTTTGGGAAACAGCGTATTCAATGCGCTCATACTGTGTCCCAGCGCTTTTTGTTCTGCTTCCGTCGCAGCTTCACGTGCTTTCCGCTCAACAACTTTCGGATCGTTGGGATCTTCTTCTATGCCGTTTTCACCATTTGCCTCCGCTTCCTCCTCTCTTTTTATATCTTCACGTAATGCTTCCAGATTCTCTTCGTCTATTTGTTCGGGGCTGAGGGTCAGCGGCTGGATTTGTTCAGTTTCTGTGGCGCCGATAAACGCCATAAAACGGTGATGACGCGCAACGAACAATTTTTCGTAAGGGAACCAACGGTCGGAAATAAATTTTATCAACAGCGGATACAGGCCATAATGGACTTCACGACGAATATCGGCAAAAGAAACAAGCGCAGTACGGATAAGGTCCTGGTGTTTTTCTTTTGGTTCCATTGGATTTTCAATGAGCAGGAGTTTATACAGCAGTTTGAATGCGCCTTTAATATGTATGTCTATATCAAGTTTTTCCAATATGAACAGGGGCCGGTAAATAGCCCGCAAAATGTCGGCAAGTTCCGAGATTCTTACCGAACGGGGATGGGCCTGTACTTTTGCCAGATCGCTGCCAATGCGCTCTATGTTCCAATGGCGCAGAGTATCCAGAATATTGAACACAAAGGGCGATGATTTTTTTAGCCGCTCGCTGCGGCGGGCATTGTTACGGGGAAAAAGACTTCTGGTTGATGTAACCAGTGGTTCAATTTTATTGTAATACGCATTCATCCGGCGGCTGACGAAACGGGGATTTACATAATCCGCCGGCTCTCCGACAAACGAGAAAATTGATGTAAACACCTGAAACGAATTTTTAATTTCAAATTCAAACTGAGCGGCATAGCGGTCCATCTTAACCCGTTCACGGTAGGATGTTTTGAGCAGAATTGATGGATCATCGGCGGGATCGCTATCCAATGCTTTCAATGAAAACAGCGGGTTGTTAGCGTTGTCGTCATCCCCGCCGGCAACATCTATCATACGCCCAGCCCGTTTTCCCTGACGTCCGGAAACCGCCATTTCCACGGTCTTGCGCTTAAGCTGACCGGAACCTCTCATGGCCGACTGAGGCGCCGCGTTCCTCTCAGTACCTACTTCACCGCCCAGAATCTGGGCCATTCGTTTTGCTTCATTCGGATCGAACTTGCCCAGTTTTTCTCGTACCCGGGACAGTTCCCCCGGCTCATAAATGGCGTTTGGTTTTTTGTCGTTGGCCATAATCACACCCGTAAATAGAGTTTCTCACCTATTCCCCACTGGTTACGCACCTGTATTTGTCTGCTTTTGCTGTCTACCAGCACACCATTATAATAACCTATTTGGGTAAAAAAATCACCTTTTGTTATTAAGAAATTTGCGCCGAATCGATTAATTTCTTTGGGGGTAAAGACCAAATCAACCATACCGTCAAGGTCCTGTATAACCCAGTCCGATTCCGGGCCGTTGGGCATGGTGATTCGTACCGGAGGCAGCGGGGTAAGGTATTTGTTTACCCACAGGACATTTTCGTTGTTTTTCCGGGTTTCCCTTGCCTGATTTTCCACAATGTGGAATCCATAGCGTTTGCCCTCATGGTCAAAACCCATACCGCCGCAGAATACCCCTTTCATGCGGTAAGGGTAAAACCCCTTATAATCACAAAAAATCCCCGTACAGTGCGCCGGATCCAGACTGATATGCCGTCCCCCCAGTACCAAATCCCCTCTTACCGGAGTGGCGGCCTTAAATGTGTACATACTTCGCTGTCCGGTGAAATTCAGGGATGCCGCCAGCGGGGTAACATCACGGTCTCTCAGGGAATACGCAAGATGGGCGGTATAAGCAGGCTGCCGTTTCGTCGCCGGAATATCAAGGTCCAGTTTAATTGTATCCGCGTTGAGCCAGGTATGGATACGGAGAAAAAAATGGGAAGAATGACATTCAACCGACGCATTGTTCAGGTTTTTAGGCATTCGCCAGGTATTGCCAGGCACCAACTTTCTAAAAACATGGGTTTCTCCGGTTTCTTTGATGTATAAAATGGCCTGGGCTATCTGAAACAGCTTAAAATTACCCAGAAGGGCTTCCAGAAAAAAATATTCATTCTGGGCGCTGAAGCTCTCCCACTCTTTGATTCGGGAGTCCCTTAACCAGCGCGGAAGCGGCCAGGAATAAGGTCTATGAACATCCAAAAAGTCAACCTTGGTAAAGGCTTTACTCCAGGTTCCGGTAAGGGGAATTCCATTTTCGATAGGGGTGTCTCTGGGGACCTGAATTTCCCTTGTATACATAAGAATTTCCTATTATAGACAAATCATGTGTATTTTTCAATCCATGCGTATCATTGACTTTCTGCCGTTGCCGTTCCATACTGAACCATGAACTTTGCCAACAGGCTGACCCTTTTACGGGTTATCCTTGCCCCGCTGTTTTTTGCCGTGTACTTCCTGTCCATGCGGTTTACCGTTAACGCGGTTTGGACCGTGTCGTTGCTTTGGGTGATTTATTTCATTTCAGAAATTACCGACATGCTTGATGGCATGGCGGCCCGCCGCCTGAAACAGACCAGCGACTTTGGCAAGCTCTTTGATCCGTTTGCCGATACTCTCATGCAAATAACCTGCTTCCTCTGTTTTGTAATTGACGGCATAATTCCGGCGGCGTTGTTTCTGGTGGTGCTGTACCGCGAGTTTGGCATACTGTTTATCCGTAACCTTATGTTAAAAAAGGGTATCACCCTGGGCGCCCGTATAAGCGGCAAAATAAAAACTGTTACCTATATTACCGCGGGGGGGGCGGCTCTGTTATGCGCCAGTCTGTACCGTCTTGACATATTCGAGTCTTTACAGCCGGCAGTGAGAATCACCGCCATTGCCGTTTTTTGTATATCCGTATTATTTTCGGTCTTGTCGTTTCTTGATTACGTTTTTGTGTATCGGCGGGCTTCCGGCAAGGCTGAATGACAGGCTTATGGACAATAATAATAAAAAGAAAATTATATTTCTTGTTTTTTTAGGCGTTATTATAACACTTGGTGTAATAGTTGTAATTAATATGCTGCCACATATCGGTTTTATAAAAGAAGCGTCAGTAACTGCAATTATCGGAGGAGCCGATGGTACAACTACTGTATATATCGGAAATTCCGGCGATTGGAAACTATTTTTAATATGTTCATTATTATTGATTGCTATTGACTTAATAGCGTTAATAATAAAAAAAATTATCGAATATAAAAGAAATAAAAATGTTGATTCAAGGATATTTATCTTGTTTATCCTGATTTTTAATATTATAATGGTATTGTTATTGTTCCCACTGATGATAATACAGTTATTGGCATTAAATGCAATTATTGTATTAATATATATAGTAAGAGTATTTCTGAAAAAAATAAACCATAGGTTTGACTATATACTTCGGTAAAAATTCTTAAATTAACGCATGCAAGCGTTCATAACTTCCTGGCTATTTTCTTATCAAAAAAAACTTCGTAATGGGGGGCGGTCATATCAAGACCGGCCTCACGGAAACCATTTTGTATGTTTTCATAGAGCGCCGCGTAAATTTTGGGAACCATATCAACTTCTTTGGTATAACAGTTAATCTGATAGCGCGCGTAAAAATCATCCAAAGCGGTTTGTAGTACAAATGGCCTCGGTTTTTTGAGGACATGATCGGTTGAAAGAGCCGCGTTTATCAGAATCTCGTGAATGGTCTGCCAAGGTGTCGCATAACCAAAGGTAATTTCCGTATTGAGGATAAGGCCCTCGGCATCTTCATCGGATGAAGTATGGTAATTGATTATGCTGGAATTCAGGATTACCAGATTGGGAAAGGTTACATATTCGTTTTTGTGGGTTTTCAGCCGCACTACCATCAGGTTTTTTTCCACCACAAAGCCGGTGCTCTCTTTTATTTGAACGCGGTCGCCGATCTTAAAGGGCCGCATATAGGTAATCACCAGCCCCGCCACCAGGTTTCCGATGGCGGTTGAAGATCCCAGAGTAAAAATAATACCCACAAAAACCGAAACTCCCTTAAATATATCTGAATCTGAACCGGGAAGATAGGGATACGTTACCGCTACGGTAAAAGCCCAGAGCAGCACCTGAAGTATTCTATAGGTCGGTTCCGCCCAGTCGGGATAAAAGCCGTGTAATACCAGTTTGCCTTTGGCAATCTGAACAGAAAGATATTTTAACCCTTTAATTACATAATGGGTAACAGTAACAATGACAATAATGGTAAATAAATCGGGAATATATTTAACAATGCTGATGCCAATATTTTTGATAGGATTAAATATGTAGCCAAAAATGGTCGTCGCAAGGCGCTGGGTGCGAGGGAACAGGCTGAAAACAATCGGTACGGTCAGAAAAAGCTGAAAACACATAACTATATATCTGAATATCTTTAAACCGAACACGATAGCGTTGACAATTTGCTTGGCGCTGAGGAGTTTAAATTTTCTGATAATCAGAGGTTTGATTTTTTCAGTGCCTGAATCGATCACCTTCCGGGAGAGAAACTTGAAAAGCAGCCAGATAAGCCAAGACAGCAGTACCTGACCGGCAACTACCCCCAGGGCGGTTCCAAAGCGGATCAAAAAATTCTTCTTATACGCGTAAGCGGCGGCATCTTCGGCGCTGATTACCGATGTTTCCTCAGCGGCAGCGTCTTCCGCGGTTTTGGCGACTGTTTCCACAACCGGGGAGGCTTCTGTTAATTTCGGTTCCGTAACCGCATCATTGCCGGAAATATCGGCCTGCGCTGCTTCCTGCGCCGCCGCAAAAGGCAGAGAAACAAACAAAAAAACAATCAGCATGCAAATGTTCTTTGCAAATATATTTTTCTTCATAATCATTTTACCAACAGGCCGGCAATGGCCGGTATTGAAACAAAAGTGCCGATAGAACTGCCGAGGCTTGAAAGAAAAAACACCAATAAAACCCTGCTTATCCGGTTACGGTAAGCGCCTTTCAGACTAGTAACATCCTCCGCGATATTTTCAGCGTCGCACACGCGGGGTTTGCGGACAAGCGCCTGCACCAGGCCGGATAAAATCCCCACGCCGATAAACGGGTTAAGGGAAGTGACCGGAGCTCCCGCAAAAGAAATTAGAATTGCCAGAGGATGTCCCAAGGCGAGAATGCAGCCCAGCGCGGCGAGGGATCCGTTCCACAAAACCCAGTAACGCAGCATTTCAAGAAAAACACTGAAATCGGCGCGGAAAAAACCCGCTGTAATCAGGGCCACAATAAGCAGGGGGATAATCCATTTAATGGCCTGGGAAAACCGGCTGCGCGGAGGAATAGATTCAAGTTGATCACGGGCGGGCGGCGGAACCCCTGCGGCAAATAGTTCAAGCTGTTCCTGTATTCCCCGTAAATGTCCCGCGCCCACAACGGCAAGGATACTGTCGTTATTGATGCCGGGTATGCCGCCATCGGCCAAGCTGACGGCCATGCCGTTAGCCGCCGACCATATCATTGCGGCAAGATACCGGTCGCGTTCATCAATAAGAATTTCCTTGACAGTGGGCAGATAATTTGCCAACTCTGTCATCATACTGTCAAGTTCATTATTGTTTTTCAGTTTCTCAATTTCATCAGCGCTCATTTTTTCCGTAGTAAAAGCGCTGGAAAGCAATGTCGCCAGCAGTTTGCACTTGCTCCACAAACTACAGCTAGTCCATGCGCGCCGGAAGGTTATCTGTACCTCGCGGTCGCACAGTTTGTAGGCAATGCCCATTTCCCGCGCGGTGTTCAGCGCGGTAATCATCTCCTCACCGGGCTTTACGCCAAGATCATTCCCCAAACGGCGCTGGAAACCGGCAAGTACGATATTTGCAATCAGCAAAAAGCCCTTGCCTTCCCTTAAAACTTTGGACACATTGAGCTGTTCCCAATTATCCTGCCGGGTAATGGCGGCATAGCGGCCCTGATCCAGTTCCACGCACACCATGCCGGGTTTTTCCTCGCGGATTGCCGCGCTTACCTCGTCAATACTTTCCCTGGAAACATGGGCTGTTCCAATCAGGTGAATATGCTTTCCGTTCAACATCAGACGCACATTATTACTGTCCATGTCAATTCCTCTTTTCAAGCATAAATTCATTTAATTTCTGTTCAACAGTACCGACACGGTTCATGTCTTGTACCTCTAAAAAAAGTTTATTGGCAAGGGTTTTGTTCCCCCGAATATCATAATAATTGGCGATATAAAACAACATTTTTGATTTTTCATCAAAGTTTTGCTCACGGGCGGCCCTGTCTACCGTGTCACCGTCGCCGGAGAGATCATGGTACAGCCTGAGAAGATACCAATCAGCCGAATCACGCGGAGCGGTGCGAAGCACCTGGGCAAGAAACTGTTTGGGATCGCTGGGACGGCCCGCTTTCATCCAGTTTATCGCGGCAAGCAGCGCGTAACGGTATTCTTTGGGCGCGTATTTGTATGCGGCAAGAAAGGCGTCCCGCGCTTCGGTATATTGCTGATATCTCATCTTGATAATGCCCAGGCCCTCGGCGGCAAAATAATAATCAGGTTTTATTTTAGTCAGGACCAGATAGTCCTGCTCGGCGCCCTTATAATCGCCGGTTTCATCTTTAATACCGGCGCGGTAAATGTACGCCAGAAAACTGCCCGGAGAAAGCGTCACCGCGCGATTCAACTCCTCCAGCGCTTCCGGTTTCCGGTTCAATTCTATCAGGGTCGCGGCCCGGTCTACGGAGATCCAGTAACTGTCGGGGTCAAGTTTTTTTGCCTGATCCAAATCGCGCAGCGCGTCCTCCGGATAGCCCGCCCCCTTGTATAAACGCGCCCGTTCGTTATACGGCATCGCCCACTGGGGGTTCAGTTGAATAGCCTTGTTGAACAACTGTTCGGATTTTCTGGGTTCATGGGCATAGTTGTACACAATGGCCCTGCCCACCAACGCTTCACGATAGTTGCCGTCAACGGCCAGGGCATTGTCAAAATGGCTTGCCGCAATCCGCAGCGACTGGTTACGCAGGGCTATATAACCCAAATCGGACAGGGCCTTGAGATTTTTGGGGTCAATTTTTATCACCCGCTCCAGAAAGGTTCGCTGGTCCCTGTCCTTTCCCTCAAGGGCGGCGGAAGCGGCAAGCACCAGCAAAGCGTCAATATTATTGGGAGCGCGGGAGGAGATACCGGACGCAATCGCGCGAGCCTCGGCGGAACGTCCGGCGGAATTCAGCACCGAGGCTTTCAGCAGCTGTATTTCCGTGGTCTGTAATACCGGTTTGTCTATTTTATCAAAAAGTTCCAATGCGGCGGAATATTCCCTGCGGGCCATGAGCTGCGAAACCTCGGTAAGTATGTCTTGCGCGTTGTTTTTGGCTGTCGTTTGCCCGGAAACCGTACCTGCCGCGCCAAAAATCAGGACAAGCGCCAACAGTAATAGACAGCCATGCCCTCTATATACCCTTTGCATACAATATGATACCATAATTGCCATATTGTATACAATAAAGGCTATTTGTATTTTACCGATAATCAACTAAGAAGGTTTGTGTTCGATGAGAAAACGTGTTTTTTCCCGTATTGTTTGCTTTCTACTGCTTAACGGCGTGGTTTTTGTACTCCTGGTAATGTTGCAGTTTACCCGCGGGGGAAATTTTTCCCAAAAAATCGGAGACATTCTGGTAAACGGACGCTATTCTTCGGAAACAAATGTATCTTCTGAGCGGCGGCTTTTGGACGGAGGGGCAAGCGTATCTTTCGGAGGGCTGGAATTCCGGCTTGACTCAAAAAATAAAAATGCATCGGATATTGACTTTTGCCTGGTCGATGCAAACGGCGAACCGCAGCCGGTTTCCCCCGAATATGTTACTTTCATGGAGAATGGGGCAGCTTTTATTCTGCCCGGCGGCTCGGAACTTTCTTTTATCAGCCACAATTCCGGTGAAACAACCGGCGGAAAACACGACAATACACCCGAATTCAGAATAAGCGTAAAACTCTCGGATAAGGACTTCGCCATTGTAATTCCCTTTAGAACGCAGCGATCATCGGTTATTCGCGACAACGAAAATAATACGCTGACCATAGTGTATAACGGCAGCCGTTACCAATTTAACCGCCCCCTGCACAGCCTTGAATCAGGCCGGCTTGTTCTTTCGGACATGGCGTCAACGGTCTCCTACCGGATCATACCTGACAAGAAGGAATTTAACCCCGCCGACTTTATTATTCCGCAGGCGGAGACCGCCCAGGCATTTTCCGACGTGGTTTCCCGGTGGGTTAGCCGTAATTTTGCGGTGTGGGGCCAGATGGGAACCGAAACCGATGAAGACACGGTGCTTGCTTGGTGCAGTGAAGCCATACAGCAAAGAACATACCGCTCAGCGGTTTCCGTCATACCGGTCAGTTTTAGTTCCAATCCCCAGCGTTCATGGGAATCCGCCGTATATCAATTTGACCGGAAAATCGGCGTTTGGGAAACGGCCGCAAGAGCAATGTACATTTTTGAGCGTGATAAATTGAACCGCATTTCCCGGCAGCTGGCCGAAAAAAGAATCAGTCTTTTTTCCGAAAATCATCTGATTGAATATCTGGCAATTCGGGGCCACAATCAATTAATAGATTACATTCTTTCCATTGCGCAGGAGATAGACCCTGCCGCCGTTACCCTTGAAATAGGCCCCGGAATTCTGGAAGGCTGTCTGGATACGGACTTATGGCGGCCCAATGCTGCCAATCCGTTTGAGCCTTTTGCAGAGCAGATATGCCGGCTTGCCGCTGATGATTTACACAGAACCGGGGATCATGTTTTTGTTTTTTCCGCCGGTCATGCGGACACCGAGTTTAATGCGCGCCTTGGGAAAGCCATCTATAAATGGGGAGAAAAATCCGGCAACAGCGGCTGGGCGGGGCTGGGACGCTCGCTGGTACTTTCGGTTCTCTCCCTGAGTGATAACAACGGCTTGCTTCCGGCATCGTTGACGATCGACAAAACCGGGGAGATTATTTCGTCCGGGACACAGATCAGTACGGCGAAAGTATACCGGCTTTTGAGTGACAATGAATATCTTCCCCACGCGACGGAAACCGGAGCAAACGGCATTTGGGCATGGACTGCCTCTTCATCGGTAAGCATTGTCCAGGATGACCGGCAAATGGACATTTCAATAAAATTCCCGGTTGGCGACACCCATTATGTGATGCTTAACAATGTAAAACCTTTTCCCCTGCTTCAGATTTATGATACAAGCTGGCGCAGGGCTTTCGATTTTGAAAGTTATTACAATTCTTCCGGCTGGTACTATTTTGAACGGGAGCAGATTCTTGTTATAAAGATGAATCACCGTTCAAATGTTGAGCATGTAAAAATTTATTTTACTGTTCCACGGGCTCCTGAGCCTTCAGAGCAGCCGGTACAGGAACAACCAGCCCCGACAGAACAGAGAGAACATTATTACTACTAGTATGCGATTATTGTTAATAATATTATTGATAATAACATCAACGTTTTTTGGATGCCGGAAAAAAACAGCGCAGGAACCGCCGTTGCAGGATGTTCCTTCACCTTCTGAAGAAACGATTTTATCGGGTACAGATGAAGAAGCGGCGCAAGGCGTTCAGGAGGAAATTCCGGCGGCAGCGAGTGTTTCCGGTACACAGATCGGCGCCGGTAAAATAAAAACCGGCGTTCAGGTGTCGCGTTCCCTGAGCGAACTCAGCGCCCTTATGCCGGCATTGGGAGTAAGCCTTACCGAGATTAATCCGGTTAATTATCAAAAAGCCGATCCCGCGGTCCTGCGGCAGATGGGCATGGAACAGTACCTTATATCTTTTATTACGGCGGAAAGAAAGTACCGCGAAGGCAATTACCGGGACGCTCTTGCCGAATATAACCGCTCAATCGCCCTCAAGCCTGATAATGCCGACGCGTTGGAAGGCCGGGGCAACGCCTGGCTGAAAACCGGCGACACGGGCCGCGCCATTGAAGATTATACCCGCGCCATCAATCTTAAAACCAACAGAGCGGAATTGTACAATTACCGCGGCTTTGTTTACGCCGGACGCGGCGAGACAGAAAAAGCCATTGCGGACTTTACCCAGGCGCTGCGCCTAAAACCCGGCTACGCCGACGCCCTGGCAAATCGTTCCCGCGCATACTATCAGTCAGGCGATTACGGTAAAGCCATAGATGACTGTACCCTGCTTATCACCCTTGAACCGGAAAACTTTGCGGCATGGAACAGGCGGGGCAGTTCATGGTACGCGCAACAGGACGACAACCGCGCCATTGCGGATTTTTCCCGGGCAATTACCATTAAACCTGATTTTGCCCTCGCCCTGCATAACCGGGGAAACGCATGGCACAGCAAAGGCGACTTTGCAAAGGCTCTTGCCGATCTGAACAGCGCCATTACTGTTGACCCCGAGTTTGCCGCCGCCCACGCCAGCCGCGACACCGTCCTGCAATCGCTCAACAGCGACTAACGCTTTATACCAAAAGACTCACACAAAGATCACAAAGGGACAAAGATCACGAAGGAGGAAAAAAGGGGGTTGTTGTAAGCAATCTGAACTTGATAATTTCACGATAAGATAACGGACAAAAACCCTCTGATTCCTTTTTGTGTTCTTCTCTTTCTTCGTGTTCTTTGTGTGAATCCTTGTATTTCTTCTGTGTTTCATGTAACATACAGCCATGCAACAAAACAAGACATTACGAACTTCGTTATTTTTTTTCGCGCTGGTCATGTTGGTTTTAATTACGTCCTGTTCCCGAAAGGGATCAAAAGCGCAATCATCGGGAGCGGCGACAGAACTGCGTTACGGTTATACTACCGAACCGGCTACCCTTGATCCGTTGAATCCTTCCAATACGGCGGACGGCAAAAGCATACTGTTTAATGTTTTTGAGGGCCTGGTAAAACCCGATACCGAAGGCAGACTTGCGCCCTGTATTGCCGAATCGCATACGGTAGACGAGGCGGGGCGCGTGTACCGTTTCAGGCTGCGAAAAAATGTGCGCTTTCATGATGGTTCCCCCCTTACTTCAGCCGATGTAAAGTTTTCCCTTGATACCGCGGTTGCCGCGGGTTTTATCGGTCTTAACGCCATTGAAAAAATTGAAACTGACGGGGACTACGGCGTCAATGTGATCCTTAAATACCCTGATCCTGAATTTCTCCCTTACCTGACCGCCGGCATAGTCAAGGCCGGCAGTACAGATCGCAATAAAAAAGTCGTAGGTACAGGGCCGTATTTTATTGAAAGTTACGCCGTTCAGCAGTCATTAGTGTTAAGAAAATTTGCGCAATATTGGCAGAATAATGTACCCCGCCTGGACAAAATAACGATTGTGTTTTTTGCCGATTCCGAAGCCCTTATCCTCGGCCTGTACGGGGACAGCATTGACGGGGCGGAACTTACCGGCGCTTTGGTTCAACAGCTTGCTCCGGGACGTTTTGATATAGTGCCCGGTTACTCCGCTATGGTTCAGTTACTTGCCCTGAATAACGCGACGCCGCCTCTTAATGACATTCGTGTGCGGCAGGCTATTAACTACAGCATTGATATTCAGGAAATTATTGACACAGCTTTTTACGGCAAAGGCAAACCGTCAGGCAGTCCGCTGATACCGGGGCTTGCGGTGTATTATGAGCAATCGTTGACTGATCCCTACCCGATTAATTATGAAAAAGCCCGTTCCCTGCTTTCCGAAGCGGGTTACGGTGAAGGCGGACAGAAATTTTCCCTGGAAATCACCGTTCCTTCAAATTATACCATGCATGTTGATACCGCCCAGGTGATAGCGGGCCAGCTTGCAAAAGCGGGAATCAACGCCAGTATACGGCTGGTTGACTGGCCTACATGGCTTTCCGATGTATACCGGGGACGCAAGTATCAGGCGACAATTATTTCCGTGGACAGCCCCACTGTTTCGCCCAAAGGTTTTCTTTTTCGTTACCATTCGGAAAACAACAGCAATTTTATCAATTTTAACAACGCTGATTTTGACCGGGTATACAATACGATCCTTGCTGAAACCGATGAAAACAAGCGCATTGCCCTGTACAAAGAATCCCAGCGGATAATTTCAGATAACGCCGCCAGCGTGTATATTCAGGACATTTTGGGCTTTAAGGTGTTTCGCGCCGGCGCTTATGGCGGAGTATTGAACTACCCGTTAGTTGTCAGTGATTTTGCATCAATGTATGGTAAATGAGGAATAGGTGGTTCTGCTTACGTCCCTTGCCGGGGCGCTTCTACTAGTCCCCGATGATCTTCACCAACACCCGCTTCCTTCGCTGACCGTCAAATTCGCCGTAGAAAATTTGCTCCCAGGGGCCGAAATGGAGTTTACCGCCGGTAACGGCGACAACAACTTCACGGCCCATTATCTGCCGTTTTAAGTGGGCATCGGCGTTTACTTCGCCGGTGTTGTGATGGTAAGACGCTACCGGCTCGTGGGGGGCAAGTTTTTCCAGCCATACGTCAAAATCGTGATGCAGGCCGGATTCGTCATCATTGATAAAAACGCTGGCGGTAATATGCATGGCGTTTACCAGACACAACCCTTCCTGTATGCCCGATTCTCTCAGCAGGGAATCCACCTCGCCGGTTATATTGATAAATTCCCGCGGCTTTTTGGTGTTAAACCAAAGTTCTTTGGTTATTGATTTCATAAATATAATAGTAACATGGCTTTTTAGTAATGGCAATCTCCTCGCTTTCCCTAATCTCCCCTCTTGCAATTAAATTCCCAAAATTAGTCAAAAAGTATCTTATATTGAGGTTGTAATCCGTGATACACTTCCCAAAAGAAGACGCAAAATGACAGATAAGGAAAAAGAGCTCGTAAAAAATTACCCTGAAGCTGATGCTTTTGCCGGAGCGGCAGCAAGCGTTTGGAATGGCAGCACTTCACCGGTAAAAATTGAAATGGTAGTTAAAGGCAGATTGTTTACTGAATTAAAAAAACTTCTGAACAAAGATATTCAAACTGTATTTCTAACGGATAGCGACATACGACATATTAAGAAAAAACACGGAAATAATGAAGCGGAAAGAGGTCAGATAAATATAACCCCTGATGATTTCGCGCTCATTCCCCTTGTTTTAAATGAATTCGACAAAGTAGTAGAACATGACTTAACTGACAAAATGGGATTTAAAAAACTACTCTTTCAAAAAAAATGCGAAGGATTAGTTTATCTGGCAGTCGTTGAACGAGGGGAATACAAAATGGAAGTACGAACATTCTGGAAAATGCGCGTCCCAGGTGCCTCGTGCTGACTGTTTCCAGTCCCCTTGAGCTTACGTCCAAAACGACCCTGGGCGGCTACTTTGAGTATTATTCACTAAACCTGAAATGTCAAGACCAAGAGAAAGTCCCCTTTTTCTCCTTGCAACTGTCGCCATGAGCATAAATAATCCTAATAAGCGAAAGAACTGCCCAAAACAGACAAAATAACAGTTAAAATCAATCAGGCATACCCTAACAACCGCGCTCGAAATAAGGTGCTTATTCCGGAAAATTGAAGCGACAGCCAGGTTTGGTATATAAAGATGACAAAGAAAGCTATTATGATGTTGAAACTGTCGAATTTATTATTTTCAAAACAGTTTATTCCTCCCCTATTTTTTTGTATCATTTTTTGTTACATTATATTTAATATTTTATTTATTTTCACCTTTATTAACATAATTATCATCCGC